>JAEEGK010002472.1_pt1 | contig 46299 bp, 57 predicted proteins | sample 8958771 | NCBI WGS metagenome assembly JAEEGK01 (sample SAMN16246547, study PRJNA631951) | gut metagenome | biome: gut microbiome; feature: rumen; material: SC-attached | host: Bos | place: Iran: Karaj | collected 2018-10 | reverse complement strand
ATGCACCTTGCCCCATTGATGCAGTTGCGTTTGTCTTTGCACGTTTGACAATCCGGATGCATTGTTTTAAGTTTAAAGAGGCCGCCCGCCACAAAGATTATCGACTCGTGTATTAATTTTATTATGGCTTGGCGGGACGGTCTCTGTTTAGATATTGTGGATTCGCAAAACACGGATGATCTCCCTGCAGTTCTTGGCACCAAGTTTCTTTTTCAGTTTCCAAAGCTGCTGCTTAACTGTAGATGGAGATTTCCCCAGCTCTCTTGCAATCATATCGAATGTGTCACCCCTCAGGTACAGTTTGGCGACTTCCTTTTCTGCAGGCGTCAACCTGTATAGACTCTGAGGTTTACAGATGATATTTTCATCCTGGCATATTCCCCTAAGAGGACAGCGGACTTCCTCAAAATGGAGGATGTCCCTCTCGATGTCTGGAGTAAGCAAATCATGCTCACCAAAGTTGCAGCGGATAAAGCGCTCAATAATGGAGAAAGCGGCTACATCCATAGCTGCTGAAGAATTGTTCTTAGGCTTGTATAACAAGCGAAGCCTTGCCCATGCCCCAGGGAACCTCTCGTTGATAATATCCAGCATCTCCAAACAGATACCTGTGCTGAACCTGGTAAGCCGCTTTTCCTCAGCTTTACCCTGTTTGTAGTAAACCTTGCCGTCTGGAGATACCCTGAATTCTACTGCCTCCATACGCCTGTCTCAATAGTTTTGATGATATTCTCTTCCTCATCACGCCGCAGCGGGCTCACAGGATCCCTCCTCAGTTTTCCACTCATGGTTGAAGATGGGTAGTCATACCTCTGACTGAGATAACGAAGGAATTTTCCTTTGTCCTTTTTCGTCAGGTTCTGATAATAAACCCTCACGTCAATATTCTGATTTTCTCCCATAAATTATTTGTATATTTAAAATTTTATGTTTAATTTTGTCGCAAAAGTAATATTAAAAACTCAGACTTCCAAATAAAGTCGGAAATAATTATCCGTCTTTTGATGGATTTAACTTATTTTTACCGTTATGAGATATGAATGTATCAATATTGACTTAAACTTCCTGAGCAAAGCAATCAAATCTCGGGGGTTAACAGAGCGCCAGTTTGCTATTCTTATGTGGGGAGAAGGCACGCACCGGACCATTGGTGACTTTCTTCGCCGTCCAAACACCACCATCGGGACCGCAATGAAGGTGTGCAACATCTTAGATATATCTTTGGATGATTTCTTCGGTGGCTCGGACAAAATTGGGACATCTCCGTATGTAGTCGGAAATCAAAACATTATTAATTCTTCCGTCATTAATCAGGATGTTAAGTCATTGCAAGCAGAAAATAAGGCTCTGAGAATGCTAATTAAGGAAAAAGATGAGAGAATTTCTGATTTAAAAAAGGTTAAGGATGAACTTGGATCCAGACTTGATATGGTTTTAAAGCTCGGACAGATTTCAGACAGTTTTAAATAAATATCATGAGAAAGAAACATAATATTGCGGACGAGCAACAGGCTTTTGACGCACAAGAAAAATTTCCTCTAAAATCCTGCCTCCGCAACCAAAACGTGAAGAAAGCCCCATTCGATGGGGCTTTTCGCATTTCTGAGGCTTCAAAACTCGGACAATATTCGGACAACATTGTTGAACCTGTTGGGGAATTCTACGGATCCTCCCCAACAAAAAAAATGGCCATATACGAAAATTTTCAAAACACCGCCCAAATACTAGGGTTTACACTCCCTAGGCTTCACACTGGGAAGAATTGGTATGTGGATTTCTCATCCTACGACCCCGTCTCTAATAGGATGAAACGAAAAAAATACATGCTCGATAAGACCAAAAACAGAAGCGACAGAAAGAAGTTGGCAATTCTTTTAATCTCCAGTCTTACCCAAAGACTCATTCAAGGCTGGAACCCATGGATCAAAGATGACAGCACCAAGCGCCTGACTCCATTCGCAGATGTCATCAAGAACTATCGAGACTATGTAGCTGCAATGGAAAATAAAGGTACGCTCAAACATAAGACAGCTTATGACTACTTATCCCGTGTAAATTCTCTGGAGACCTATATCCAAGAGTGTCATATAGCCATCAGGTACATCTATCAGTTTGACAGAAGCTTTATCGTCGATTACCTGGACTATCTGATTCTTGATAAGGATGTGAGCCCTACGACACGTAATAATCAGCGCACATGGCTCTCTACCCTCTGCAGCTGGCTTGTGGAAAGGAAGTTTATCGATAAGAACTTCTGCGAAGATATCCATATGCTTCGCGAAGGAGAGAAGAAACGCGATGCCCTTACGTCCAATGCTCTCACGCGCATGCGCGAATACTTAATTATTAATGATAAATATTTCCTGCTTGCATGTATGATGGAATACTACACATTTATCAGGCCAGATGAGCTTCGACATCTAAAAGTGGGAGATATATCTATAAGTAACAAAGAAGTCATTGTACCTGCAGAAATCTCCAAGAACCATCGAGAACGTCACGTAGGCATCAACAATAAAGTTCTCCATCTGATGATCGAGCTCAACATCTTCGATGCACCTAGTCACTTCTATCTGTTTGGCGATAACCTAAAGCCAGGTCCCACAATGACATATATAAACGCATTCCGGTATGAATGGGCAAAGATGCGTAATGCTCTGCATTGGCCAGACAGTTACCAGTTCTACAGTCTGAAAGACTCTGGCATACGTGATCTGGCCAATGCTGAAGGTATTGTTGTAGCGAGGGATCAGGCGGGACACACCGATATCGCTGTAACCAATAGATATTTGAAAAGAGGTGTCTCTGTTCCAGATAGTGTGAAAGACTTCGAAGGAAGCCTATGACACTATTTCATAGAAGTAGCCGGTCATTAGTTTGTCAAGGTTCCCTTGCTTGATGCTGGCCTCGATCTTCTCACATGCATATCTCTTTCCTCCGATAATGAAGATATTGTCGGCCTCCGGGATGTAGTCAGACAGGAACTTGAAGATGTGCTTCACATTGTGGGAGCATCGGAAATTTATCTTGTGCAGCTGCCCGAGATAGAAATCATAACCTGTCAGGTCATTCAGGCTGAAACTCCACTTGCTGCGGTTGTTAGACAACTGCTTCTTGAAATTGTAGTCTGTGAATGCCAGATGAATCAGGTACGTAAAAGACTTGTTGCCGTAATGCTCAGACACCGCTGTTACATACTCTTCCTTTCCGTCGAGGAACGCTACACTCATGATATCCGACTTCTCTTCGTTGCTGACGATTGACTCAGAGCCTTCCACCAGGCTCTGGAGAGTCGGGCCATTCTCCTGGCTCTCATTCCCTGAAGGGTTGTATCCGAAATTAATACTTTGTCCGAAAGGATTTGAAACGGACGGAAGGTTAAGATCCAGTTTGAATTCATACGGACTAACCAGAAAGTCATGCGTTGCATAGATGGTACATTCCACCTCTTCCTCGATGTATGCAGGTGAAATCTTCAGTTTGACACTGTCGGCACCCTCGAATCGTTTCAACGGATTGAAGGGAGCCACGCGTTTCAGTTCATAGTCATTCTCACCCTTTTCCCATCCTACATATAGCTCTCCGTTCAGGTTGTATATCTTATGCATCCTGACAGCATCAGACTCGTTGCGGAAGGCATTGTTCATGACACCGGCATCAGAGTATTCGGAAGTATATTTTGCCTGCTCGAGGATTTCTTCATCAACAGTCTCTGAGGTGGAATTCTCCATCTCGAACTCAACGTTCCTGTTCATGATGCCCTCTGCATCGTCATCCTTCGAGTATTCTGCCTGGAATTCATTCAGAGGCGTGATAGTGGTGACAGGTTTTTGTGCGAAACTGTCAAGAGGAACCAGGCGTAGCGCCTTGTTTCCGCTTCGGACCAAGGTACAGCCGAAGAAATTCTGGAACTGCTTGAAGAATTCTTTGACTGTCCAATGCGGGATTTTCTTTCCGAGGTTACCGTGTGTTGCAGATACTATAAATATACTATTGCATGCAGCAGGAAGAATTGACAAATCCAATGTATATCCCATCTTCGATGCAATAAGCCTTGCAACGTCCAGTAGTCGCGGGCACTCACTGACGTATGTACAGGAACGCGAAAGTAGGAAATCAGCATCAGCGATGTTGACAACGATATCATTTGTATTGTCCAGGACAGGAAAACCGTATCCTGTATGGGTACCGCCCATGATGTCGTTTAACGGAGCGTCTGACGTAGGGCCGTAATCAAGCATGTTCGTAAGATTAAGCTGCCAACCCTCTTTCTCTGTAATCAGGTTGTCAATATATGTTCCCTCCTGCTCGCTTGACATCTTCAGGGCTGATACGCCACAGGCAAGTTGAACCTTTACAACCGACTCTGTAGACTGTACGATACGTGCAGTTCCTTCCATCAGCAGAGAGTTCGAGCAATACAGCCTGCAGGCGTATTCTCTGTATTCTCTCTTTTTCTCCAGCTTCTGTATGCTTCCGAAAAACTTCCGGTTCTGAAGGATGGAGAGCGGGATGGAAACATCAAGGGTGTAAGAATCCGAAAGCGTGAAGTACGGATTCTCCCTTGTTATCTTGATCTCCTGAGTACTATCAGTGATGACCTCTTGGTTATTTAGATATAGTTTTACTGCCATGATTATTTATTTCTTAACATACGATCCAGAAGTTCCTGCTGAGCATTCAGGCCATCAGGCCCAGTTAGCACCACATTCGCATTAATGGGTTTACCCAGTCTTACAAGCAATAGTTCTGTAGCCTCTCGATGTGAATCCAAAGCTTCACGAAGTTCCTTATTGTCTGTCTGTACATTTACAATAGGAGTCACGAGCTGTGTGGGCCCCGCAGCGCCCATGGAGCGGGACACGTCCTCTGCAGTCAGCGAACCGACAGTATTGTTACGCTGCGCCTGGTCGAGGAAACGGAGGAACGGCAACACATTGGGATTGTTCACTGCCTGGTGGTTGGCCACGAACTCTCCTTCGTGAACCACTCCAGCCTCTTTCCGATATCGACGACCACCAGTAAAACCGCCTTCATAGTAACCAGCCTCTTGCGCTTGAGCCTGTTTCTGAATGGCTGCCACCTGTATCATACCGGCAGCGGTGGCCATGGCTGCAGCTATTGGTGCCAGGATATGGCCGATAACAGGAACAGCAGCGGCAGAACCATAGGCGTTCAACGCATTAACAGCAGTCTGAGCAATAGCCTGAGCTATCTGGATCTTCACCTGCTTACGGTTATATTTCGTCTTGATGGCTGCTTCCTCCTTCTGTTGCTGCTCCTGGAGCTTCTTCACCTTTTTCTGGTTATTGCCAGCTGCAGCAATCTGCTTCTCATATTTCTTCTGCACCATAGCGGTCTCATATTCCTGCTGAGCAGAAAATAGACTGCTGGCAGCCTGCATCACCTGGTTCACGCTGCTGTATGCTGCTTGGATCTCAGACGCCAGCGATTCGCAGAACTGCGCAGTAGCCTGCTGCTTGGCCATCAAGTAGGCCTCATGATTCTTTTCGTCTTCGCCATACATATCCTGCAGTTTCTCCATCAGCGTCTTATAGTTCTGGATGGTACCGACAATAGGCATGCTGCTCTCGGTAGGTGCAGCGGCATTGCGGGCATTTGTCAGCATGTCGTTGGCCACGCCTTGCGTATGCTCAGATGGCGTCTGTGCGTTGGCGTACTGAGCACGAATGGCAATGATAGCACGCTGGTACTCCTCTTCGCTGATCAGTCCCAGCTGGTGCATTCTGTCAAGCCAGGAAAGGGCTATCTGCAACAGTTTCTCATTACTCATACCAAGATACTCCTGGCGAATATAATCCAACTGTTGCTGATACTCCTTCTCGCGTTCGATTTTATTGCGCTGCTCAGTCTGCTCCAGATCCCATTCTGCATCCAGGCGCTCTTTACTTCCTTCCTTATAGAGTACTACCTTATCGGCCAGAAAACTTTCATTCAGCATTCTGAGTCGCTCCTGCTTTTCTGTCTCGGTGATTTCCTCGCGTGCAGCCTGAGCTTCAATCTCAGCCTGCTGGCGGAGCATGCAGCGCTGGAGGTCTTCCAACTTCATCTGATTAACTTTCTGGTCTCCTTTGAAAGAAAGTTCCTCCAGCTGGCGATTCAACTTCTCGTACTCAGCAGTACCCTCCTGATAGACATCACGCCGATTCTTCAATCCTTCTTGCTGCAATTGAGCGATATCCTGGATATATTGGCGGTAGGCAATCTTGCCCATGGCATACTCGTGAGTCTTTGCGGCAATATTGGCATCAGCAGCAGCCTTGGCTGCATCCTCTGCCTCTTTCAGGCGCTTACGTTCCTCTATCTCCTGCTTGTGACGTTCTGCATCAAGTTTCTTCTTTTCCTCATCGGACACGAAGTCACCAGTCGGATTGGCTGGGGTTTCCTTAATATCTTCCAATGCTTCTACAGCCTGTTTCTTTAGATCTTCGCCAAATGTTTTTGCTATATCTGTTATCTGGCTCTTTATCCCATCTACAACTTTCTGTGCACTGTTTACAGCCTGATTCGCTCCGATTTTCTGACCAGCATTAAAGAAAACGTCAGCCTGCGCTCCCGTCGAAGGTCCGGAGTTCTTTAATTTATCTGCAGTCTGCTTTGCCTTCTGCAGTTTTATTTCAGCATCGGCCAGATCCTTTCCTAACTCCTGCAGACGTTCACGAGCTCCCTCTATCTCGTACTTTCTGACTAAAGAGCTCAGATATTCATCAAGTGCTTTTTTATTAGCTTGGTATTTACCTGTAGTTTCGTCTAACTGCGCATTATAATTCGGAATAACGCGATTCAATTCATCAACAGCAATTTTTCTCTTGTCCATGGATATTTTTTCATCCTCAGCTGCAGCGATGAGTGTTCTGAGGCGCTGTTCCTCTTCAACAATACTCTTCTTGGCGTTGTCTCTAATTTTCTTCAAGTTTCTCTCCGACTCTGACAGTCCATCCGAGCGACGTTTTACCTCCCATATAGCAGTTGCCAAAGCTACCAGAACTGTGATAGAAGCACCAACCCAGTTAGATTTCAGGAAGTTTCCAACACGTTTAAGGCTTGGGAGTAACTTTGTATCAATAAGAGCACTAAGTTTCTCGACAATAAGCATCTTCTGATGCCACATGTACAAAAGAGCCATAGTGGTGATAGTGGCAGCTATAGCAATCTTGTATTTGTCTATCCAGGAAACAATTAAACTCAGCGCTTTAGTCATTGCTCCAGCACCTGTAATAGTGTACTGTACCACAGGCAGAAGTTTCTCGCCGAGTTCAATAGCCATTTCCTTAAAGGCCTTCTTACATTTATCGATACGAGCCTGAACGGTGTTGTTCATGGTGTTGAACTCATTACCCACACTCGTTGCCTTCTCGTAAGCCTCAGTGGCGCGTGCCTGATGTTTGCGCACATCGTCAATTTTGTCGGCCAGAGTAGAAAGCACGCCTACAGCACGACTTCCGTCGAGTCCCATGGAGTCGAGCATCTTCATCATGGTTTGCGGATCAGCCTTCTTCAGGTTGTCGGCCAGTGTGAGGATTGCCTGGTTAGCATCTTTATTCAGAAGGTCGGTAAAGTCCTTCACGCTCATGCCTGCTATCTTCGCAAATTTCTCTGTGTCAGTCTGCATCTTGGTGAGCATGTTACCGAAAGCAGTAGCTGCCATCTCATCCTTCAGCATGTTCTCGTCCATCACGGCACCATAACCCATAATCTGAGCTTGAGTCAATCCCAGTTGCTTGCCAAAACCAGCCACGCGAGCGGTATATTCTACAATATATCCGGCCTGAGCTGATGAGTTCTGCGCCAGTTCATTAAGTGCAGAACCAGTGGATAGCATGGCGCCCTTCAGTCCCTTTTTCTCATCCTCGCCAAAGGCCATGGCCAGTTTTCCGATCTTATCGACAGCTCCATCACCGAGATCATCTCCCAATGCCACACCTATCAAGTCGGCTGCTTCAACAAACTCCAGGATATCCTTTTTCGACTGCAGACCCAGGCGACCGGCACTGCCCGCCAGCTGGTTCAGCTGCTCTCGAGGCGTGCGGGTGTCCATCTTCTTAAAATCCTCGTTCAGGTCACGCACACCTTCGTCTGCTAAGCCCGTGTATTTGCGAACGTTGGCCATTTCTTCCTCCATCTGTGCATAATCCTCCACAGACTTACGGATGGTCATTGTGACACCGGATACCGTTTGAGCTAGAATGAGGATGCCTCCCCAGCTGTCATTCAGGAACTTGAAGAACTTACCCATTATTGGTTGGGCAGCTTTGGTCTCGGCCTTAATCTTCGCCAACTCAGTATTTGCCTGTTTCTGTGCTTCTGTAAGAGCTTTCCAGTTTTCGCTACCTCTCTTAACCGCCCCGGTATTGAGTAGTGCATTAATCTGTTTGATGGTATCCCTCAATTCCTTGGGCTTAGCTGTAGACATACTCTGGAGAGCGCTATTAACCCTGCTCGTCGCATTCTCGGTAGACTCCATCTTGCTGGTAAGCTTGTCTATCTCCTTCTGAAGACTCTTGTATTTTACAGAGTCCTTGGTGTAGCCATCCTGCTGTTTGCGGAGGTCCTCAATTCCCTTCTTTAACTCGTCAATCTGCTGTTTTGCCTGTTCGTTATTCAGTCTGATGACGGTTCTGTATTCTTCTGTATGTGCCATAAAAAAAAGACGGTATAGTTGCTATTATGATGCAAATATACCGTTTATTCCGGATAGGTAAAAATACCTGATTGTTGAGCTAATCTATCGCAAAATTAGTTTTTGTATTTCTCAGAAACATACTTTCGCTCAACCTCAAGTTCCTGCTTTTCTCCACAGTCTCGAGATGATGCTCGTAGTTCCATTCCTGGAACTTCTTTTCTATGCACTCGCTGAGTTTCTTCAGAGTGATAGCCTCAATTTTCTCTTTCTTGAAGCGCACATGTCTATAGTCCTCCCTGATGATAGAGGCCACAAACAATCCTCTTTCATAATCCAACGATTCCACCTCATTCCAGTAGCCATCGTCATACAAGTAGCCTACACTGGCAAACTCTATGTGATTTTTCGGACCTAAATATGCTAACGTGTAGTACTTCAGATCATCGCTACGTGTTACACTGCAGCCGCTGTTGGGTGCTGTCATAGCGGAGATTTTTCGTCCGAAGCCTTTTGCTGCCTCATTGACAAAAAAAACTATAATAAAGATCGTTGATACTATTCCGAACATCTCAATCATAACTCAATCCTTTCTTTTGCTGCAAAAATAGTGATTATTTTAGAAATTAGCAAGGGAATTTCCCTATTTCTTAGTAGGGAAACTCCCATAGGCAACTTATTTGCCATATTCTCCTCTGTAGTCGATGATGGGCAGCAGCACGCTCTGATGGCGGCCACTGGTACGCTCGATGCGAATGAACCCGCTTTCGTCGGTTCTTAACGGAGAATAGGTAACAGTCAGATACGGGCCACCTGGACGTTCCTGATTGATGAGTTCCACGCGCCCCTTGATTATCTTCACGCCATCCTGCACCTGCTTGAGTGTGCCCGAACGGTGTACCAGTGCGTCCACTATCCACACCAGCAGCTCAGCCTCCGGCGCATCCATGGTACGGCGGAACTTGTTAGACACCTGCAGCTGACAGAAGTACTGCAGCTCCGTCTGATTCTGACTCACGAAATAATTCTTTGTTTCCATAACTAAGTGAATTGAACAATAAAAAAAAGCAGCACTACGCGCTGTTCGAGTTCACTTAGCTGGACTCCGGGGGTGTTTCCACTTCCCGACGCGGTTGCTGCCGATATTTTTATACCCATAAGTCTCGACACAAAAATAGCTGCCATGGGGCAGCGACTTCCTGTCGCTAAGTGAATTGAACGCTGCAAATATAGGGAATAAATCTGAAACCTGCAAGTTTTTTAGCGAAAAAATAGCGATAACAGCAAAAAAAATAAAGCCTGGTATTATTTCTCAGGCTTTATGTAGCTATTATATCGGATGGTGGTATGGGGATTAAAGTTAACAACTTTCACCTTGTAGCCTTTAATACCCCACCGCCACCATAGGAACCGATGTTTGTATTCATGATAGACGACTGTCGCCAGAGAGTCGCGGATATTATAATAGAAGGTGGAGTCCTGGAGATAGAATTTCAAGTCACTCCACCTATCATAATAACTAAAAACATCCTTAGAATTATCATATTCGGCCTTGACACTGTCCTTTGTTTCAGAGCCTACTTTCTGTAGGGCATCCAGCTGTTTAAGCTGCAGGCCGAAATCCTTGATTAAGTTCTCATCAATAAGCAACTGTCGGCGCAATGCCTTCAGCTCTGCCTCGATGACGGGCGATGTGATTACCTGAACCTCCCGCATCGAGTCCTGGTCGTGAATCTTCACACTCTCACGCTGCAGTGGCACCATGTTCTGAGCTGCAGCAAGTTGCTCTTTCAGGCTGGCAATCTCCTTCTGGTGGGTTTTACCGTCATAGAAGAGTGCAAAACCTACAGCAACCATAATGACAACTGCTAATAAAATCTTTACTGAATCTTTCATACTCCTATTTTATTAATGTCCATATACTCTACCATTGCATCGAAGCAAGGGCATTCCTTGATACGTTCCCAAGGGTCAACCACGCCGTTATGATTGAGGTCGGGAGAGATATCGCGATGGCCCATAATCATTGCATCCGGATACTTCTGCTTGAGTTTTACCAGCAGATCGAAGAGCGCCACCTTCTGCTCTGGTGTGCGGTTGTCGATACCGTTAGGGTGCTGTTTGTCGATACCTCCAATCCATGCCACATGGATACTGTCGGCATTGTAGCCCTTTACGCCATTGGCCACCTGCGACTCCTCGAGCATCCGGATGATATTACCATCGGTCTTTATCACATAATGATAACCAGGTGCATTCCACCCCTTGTCCTTGCACTCTGCTCGAAGCGAAGCTTCAGATGTTGTTGCCTGATAGCTCGCTGTGCAGTGAACGAAGATTCTTGTAATTCTTCTCATACTTCATCTCCTTTCTTCATATGTGACTGTAACTCGTTGAACCGTTGGTTCATCTCTTTACTGATGGAGTTTACCTTATTCACCGCATAGATGCCTATGCCAAACAGACCTAACGCAGCCGACAGCGATTCGCCTATATACGTAAGCGGTCCGGTACCGATATCCATGGTCATGAAAAACGAAAAGAAGCCCATGGCAATCGCAGAGGCAATCAGTGCTATGGCTGATGCATAATGAATCCAATCTTTTGTATTCTCTTTCATATCTTTTGCAATTTGCTTATGCAAAAGTAGAAAGAAACATACAGGCATAAAAATACACTGCCACACCGCTGATGGGCGGCATGGCTGTGTTTACATGGGTGTGGTCTTAGTCTATTCCCAACCACTGCTTGGCCAGTTCCTTGGCATGCTCGCAGAACTGGTTGTATGTGGCCACCTCTCCGTAATTCTCAGGATCCTCACAGGGCATCAAGGTGCCACCATCCTCACGAGGTCCAGAATACTGATAGCCTGTGATAGGTTCCGCGTCATCAGGAGTACCAGGTTATGATGGCTTTCCTAATTGTGTTATAATTTCTTTTACGGCGACTAATTCCCTGGCCAGTGATATCACTGCAGAGGCTGTAAGCATGGGTATGTTAAGTGTCAGCATCTCCTTGCCGCCATCATCTATGCCCCGCACCGATTCCGGTAGCACCTCCTGCCAGTATTGGGCACTTGTGCCGACATTTAGAACTTTATTGGGGTCGTCGACGAGACGGTAACGGAATAATGGCGCATTGGCAATATCTTCTAACTGAAGTCGTACATCCTCCAATATCTCTTTGTAGCGGATGTCCGACGCTTGGTTGTAATACCCAGCATAAAGATTGGTATACTTGTATTCTCCTTTACCTGTACCGAAATAATATTCTGTAATCGATGAGGACAACTCTGCACCAGACTTACTGTGGTAGTTAAACCAGACTTTACTATTGCTATATCCGCTCGGCACGAAGTTGAATTCATTGTTATCTTGCAAGGAGGCCCCGATTTCTGTCCACGTATACGAGGGCTTAGTACTTTTCTTTGCCCAAGCATAGACATCGCTTGCAGGCATGCTTGACGGCTTATCCGATATCGACGACCAAGCATGACTGTGTGTAGACGGACTGAATGTTGACGGTTTTCCCGTAATATCGCTCCAAGCATAGGACGGTTTTTGGTTGGCCAAGGCCCACGACGGCACATCTCCAGCAAGCAATATATTCTTTCCATTCCATTGCAGACTGCCATTCGCTTTACCAACCAATTCTACTGTGGTTCCTGCGCTGTTTCGTGCGTAGAGACCGAATTCACCGTCGTTAAAATCTACACTACGAAAGTATGCGCCAGAGCCGTCTTTAGCGTCCCAATCCCAACCGATGTCTATGTTCTTATTGTTACTTGTGCGTTTGATGCCGAATGTCCTATTGGAATTCGTACCGCCCCTGGTAAAGAACAGATTGCCCTCCATTTCCACATCTCCAGTAACAGTACCACCGGATAAGGGCAGGTAGTCCAAGGGTATGGCTGCCAAGATATTGAATGAGGACGGATTGGGAAGCCCACCATTATTAGTCCAAGACAAGACTCCATGCTCGTTGACGCTGGGCGTGAAAGTGGCGCCCTTGAGGTTGTGGAAGGCGAATGAGAAGGTGCGTGCGGCGTTGGTTCCGCCGACGGTAACATTGACAGATGGTGTGCCTACATTGGCATCGACTGTAGCGTCGGCTGAGGATATTCCTGCATTGGCGCCCTGAGCACCGTTCAGCACGACGATATCGCGGATTATGCCGTCGGTCATCGTCAGGCGGTATATATTCTCACCTCCAGACACGTTCGACCGTGAGACAGCCTCGAACGATTGGATTCCGCGACCGTCGGCACCACGCGGGATAGTAAAGTTCAGCCGAAAACAGGGATTGCCGTTGGCGTCAGTACCATTGGCCGTGATCGAGACAATAGGTTGTGTGTTGGGATCGCCTGCTGTTACCATGCCGATAGAGAATTGAGGTGTCTTGCCTGAGAATCCCATCGCGCCAGAAAAGTCTCCACAGTAGTGCCAACGCTCGAAGTCCTGTACGTTATCCAGATTCTCACCCATGTAACTATAGAGCTTCGAGTTGTCCGGATCATCAACAGTCGATTTAATGAGCACAAAGTCGAACTTCTCCAATGGTTCCTCACCCTGAGGTAGGTCGGTAGGGTCGTAGACTTCCATCGCTGCAATCGACGCGAATTCCTTCGAGATTCGGAAACGATCAAATTTCTGCCAGAAGAATGTAGTCTTGACGTATTGTTCGCTGATAACATCCCACTCATAGATGTAACCATCGGCACCGAACTGCGCGGGGTGGTTGGCACGCGACAGCATCTGCAGATAGAGATTCTGGACGTTCTGCATCAGTCCGGCGTAGGTCGTCTGGCGCTGCTGCTCAGCTGCAGCACGGGCTAATTCCGCGTTCTCTCGGTCACCCTCCGCATCCTCTCGCGCTCCTTCAGCTACATCACGGAGCCCTTCAGCATCTGCACGATTGCCCTCGGCTGCCTCACGGAGTCCTTCGGTTTCCTCGCGGCCATCCTCGGCTGCCTCACGCAGCAGTTCTCCAGCTACTCTGTCAGCTTCGGCGTTGGCACGCAGTCCTTCGGCCGTCTGACGGGCCGTCTCCTGCGTCTGGCGTGTCTGCTCGTCGGTGACCATCGTGGCGTTTAGGCCCTGATAGTCACTCTGGGCTCCAGAGAACCAGTCACTCCATATCTTGCGCACGCCGCCTTCAGAGTTGGCCGTGGCCCCGAAAAACGAGTACCATGCCGTCTGTGCCTGCGACATCCACGAGTCGGCAGCAGCCTTGAAGGCATTCCATATCTGGACGATACCGGTACCGCCCTCAGGCTCAGAGAACCATGATTCGACAGTCTGCCGGAAGGTGGAAAACCAGCCACTTCGCGCCGTCTCGGCATCGACGCGGGCCTGCTCCTGCGTCTGTCGCGTCTGCTCGTTGGTAGTGCGTGAGTTCTCTGCCTCCACACGAGCCTGCTCAGCAGCTGCACGCAGCAGCTCTGCGGCGGATCTGGCGGCCTCGGCGTTCTGGCGGGCGACATCGGCCAGTACACGTTGTTGTTCGGCGCTATCAATCTGTGTGTTGATGTCCTCTGCGGCCTGAGTGGCCGCGTCGGCCCTGTCCACAGCAGCCGTCACCAATGCCAGCGCACTCTCCAGATAGGTAGACGGCTCAACCGCCTGTATCTGATGGACACCCTCCCATACATACTGCATCAGAAGGGCCTGATGGCGCAGTGCGTCGTAGTCTACCAACGGCAGCGTGGATGCGTCCTGTATCTTGGCGGCCAGACGGTCTAAGAACTCGGCATAATGATCGTCGATAAGACGATTCAACAATGTTTGTATTGATGTATCCATGATAATTGTGCGTAATAATTTACAAACTGTGAACAGGGCTTAGTGGTTACCCTTCCTGGGTGGTGTCACCCTCCTCTTCGGGAACGTCGTCGCTCTCGGCTTCCAACTGGTCTTCCAATGCTTCCTCCAGCTGCTTCTTGATCACGTCAATCACGCCCACGAGTGTGCAGCGCTTCATCCTGTCGTGCTCGTTCAGGTCGAGGTACACCTTGGGGCGGTCGTCGCTCACCACGAACGTGCCAATTTCCTTACCTGTGCCATCTTTGATGGTACTCTTAACGTAGGTGGAGCCATTGCCTTTGATTGTGACAGAACTCTCCACGCTGACACCCTGTCCGCAATATTCGGGGACAAGGTCAAAATTCTCAGTGCGATTTACTCTTGACATAATTTTTCTTTTTTGGGGTTAATACTATCTATTACTATTCGTTTTCCAGAAGCTCTACTATCTGGCCGTAGATGCCAGGCGCGAATACGGGGGCAATTCGGCGCTTAAGTAATACAACGTCATCGCTTGAGAGATCTACAGCCTCAGGGTTGGCAGCTATGCGCTGGGCTATCTTAAATGCTCTGTACCTCTCTTCGGGCGTATCGTCGGCATTCGCGTACTGCCACAGCGCCTGTCCCACCTGATCGCAGATTAGTGCAGGGTGGTGTACTTCCTTACCGTCAATCGTCTCTGTAACGATGATCGCTGCTCCATTAAACTGTCGCAGCGCAACATTCATGTTTTTTACCATATTCGTTTATTTTTTTAATGTGAATAAATTTTTTAGCCAGGCGTAATGCCTGCGCTGTTGATTGTAGGAATCTTCATATTGATGGATAAAAGCCTCTTGCTCGAAGCTGATGCTCCTATAGGCTCTGGATGTATCGAACTTACAGAACGGCAGCTTCAGAAGCCACTCCAGCCCATAAACAACCAGAAATAACACCCACAATGTTTCAATCTGCTGCAAGGCGTGAGTGGTCTCGTGGCGTTTTACAATGCTGTTAAAGCGCCAGGCCAAATCTCTGCGGACAAAGACAAATGGATACACTGTCATTGCCGTAAATCCTTTTGCGGGAATATGCCTGTTATATATCTTTTTTAGTATCATTTTCTCTAACTTATTTTTTCTACAGAACCTATAATAACATGCCAAGCGCCTCCGAATGCCAATAAAACCGTCAACTCATTCCAGCCAATTCTTACCCTGTTTGCTGATTCAAGTCCAGTGCCTGTACTATACATAATAAGACCACAAAGAACCATAGGCGCTCCAGAGCGTGTTCTTGACCTGCTATAGAACCTTAATTCCAAGCCTTCATATGTCGTAGGGCTTGGGAGGTTTACAATTAGGTCTTGACTGTAGGTCCCCACGCCGAGAAACATTCTATAGGGAGAATGTTTCGGATCTATGGTGTAGTTGTATGTTGACAAATTGTTGATGTCAAGACATGGAATATATACAGAAGAAGCCTCAACGGTACCACTTTTGATATCACCAACCATGCAGAGGTTATTGTCTTCGTCTATCCACAACACCTTATTGCTGCCACGGAAGACATTCCAGCCGTTATCGAAATGGAAGTTGACTGTATTCGCAGTCATATCGATGAACGACATCTGGTTTTTGATGTACAAGCCGATATTGCCTGACGTCTTAACGGTACCGTCGGCGTTGAAACTGGCCGCAATCATATTGACACTCCTGTTGGTGGTTGCGATGGCGGTAGCATTCTTATTGACATCCGCCTCAATGCTGTCGATGTCGTGCTGCAGACTCTGAACGTAAGCCTCCATGGCAGCCGTGGTGACCAGCGTGCCGACGGTTGTTGTGAGGCCGTTCACGTCGAGGCGTAGCTGTGCCAGCCCCTTCACATTACCGTTAGCATCGAAACTTCCTGCCCAGAGGGACAGCCGGCTATCGGTCTGTGTCATCCACGTGGCCGTGTTGTTGTCGAACGTCTCAATCAGTCCAAGACGTGTCTCTATCTGCTGCTTAGCAAGGTCACTAGCCTGTCTGTTGCTCGTCACTTCGGAGGCGATACGGCCTACCTCTACCGACAACTCCGAGTGCATGGTGCGGGTGGCATATATGGCGTTGGCCTCGGCCTTGATCTGTCGCGACGTCTGGGTGATTCTTGTCCAATAGTCCACCTGCATAGAGGCGACGGGATTATTAACCAGTACCACGAAGCGAACCATACACTGCCCTGTGTAGCTTACAATCATGCGCCCCTCTCCCGTGTAATCCCATGGAGCAAGGGATGTGTCATGTGCCTGTATGGTCATCCAAACGCCAGTATCAGAGATGCTGCGCTGCCAATTCTCCGACGTGCCGCTCTGCTTCAGAAACTCCACCTTCAGTGTTCCCGTCGTCAAGGGCAGTATGCGGATTCCCATGTAAAGTATGTCGGGAATATCAGCCGTCTCAGAGCTATTCTCCGAGATGAGTTCCTTGTGCGTGGTGTTCGGCTTCATGGAGCTGAATGCCTGAGCCACGCCTGCGTTCGTCAGCTTAAGCATAGGGATACCATCGAACTCAGTCATCACGGCCTGCTGTCTGCTGCCTACGGATATCAGCTGACCGTTCACCAGCAAGGGAGTGCCGCCAGAATGGAATAGGCCTGTTGGTGCCTGACTTGGCAGACTGAGACCGTCTCGGGTGCAGGGGGACCAGCCCGACAACGCTCTCACGAAAAAGCCGTTATCCACGTGATTGTCGTCTTCATTGATGTCGTATGTCGTCTCGCAATATGTAGAGGCGTTGATTTCTCTGGTCGTAGCAATCTTGGCCGACAGCGATTCACCCGTCTGGGCATTGCGAAACTGACCGGTGGCATAGATGTTGTTGGTATACATACCGAAACCCTGCAGCTGGCCGAAGTCGTTTGTGCGTATACCAACCAGATTGCCCAGACGGCCTTTCAGCGCATGGTTTGGGTCGGTCTTCATACCATACAGCACATCGATGTACGGTGTATTCTCACCGACCGACATAACAGTTATAAGTCCCTTGCGGTTAGGGTTGACGTCATTGTCGGCGCGTACCAGTGTGTCACCTTTCCTGAAAGCAAGCTCAGGTGTGAGGCCTTCTTGTGTCGAAGTGAAGTTCTCGAACTCTAACCAATCAAGGCGGTTCTCGCCCAGCGACAGGTCACCAATGCCTACAGCCGTCACACGGAATTCATAAGCTTTGGTCACATTCCAGTCGTTCTCGAGAGTAGGATCACCATTATATTGTTGAACAACAACGATATCGCCTGTGCGCAACGAGTTATACAGTTTGCCGTCGCCGGTCTTCAGCCATACCTTTCCCGTCGATGGGTCGTAGTGGTCCACTTCCATCATATCAGAGATGAAGCGGTTACCGTTCTCACCCAGCAACTGAGAGATAATCATTTCGAAGACACGCAAGGCATTTCTGACAGTCACATTATCTATCTCCAGGCTATACCTGTATTCCGTCTGGCCAGAAGCATTGGTATAAGGAATCTTCTGGATGGCCCAGCCCAATCCACCAAAGAAGGCCGACACAAAATCGGTACTGGAAAGGTTGCCCGAAAAAGCGGAATCGCCATCAACCTGCAGGGCAGGAATCGCTTTCCCATCGATATCCTGGTGCTGCAGCCCATCGCCAAACTTAGCGAATGTCCGTACCCAGAGGTTCTCCAGTTCAGCATATCCCTCTTCAGTAAGTTTTCCACCAGCAAGGCCTTCGGCGTATTCACCAAGGAATATGGTACCGAACGACTTCAACCCCTGCATGAATTCAATGAAACCCTCTGCACGGTCATCTTCTATCTTAGAAAGGAATATATCAAGAGTACGATCCAGGAAAGGGATGATAGACAGAAACGCATTTCCAATACGGGTAGCCGTGTTGGCTGCCGTACGTCGTTCGTCGCGTATCCGCTCGAAAGCCGGTCTGAGTGAACTATCTGCTTTATTTATCATATGGTGCAAAGATACCTGTTTTACTGCGCTGATAAAAATACCTTAAAAACGGTTGCTTCGGATGTCACCGCCAAACAGTTCATCAAGGAATGTCGACATCAGGCCTCGATAGGCACGGCCATAGAAGGCCGACTCCTCGAGGTTCAGGCGGCGGATGCTATAATAGTATTTCTTGAAGAACCAGTCGCGAGGCATGCGCTTCTCGCCTGATGTCAGAGCTGCCTCCTTACCCTTGTTAGGGCCACGCTGCACAGTCACATGTTCGAACTTCGGGCCTTTCATGTGCTGTTCAGACAGTCCGGCACCCACCTGGCGAGACCCATAGGCACGTTTGCCCTCACGGTACTGGTCGCCCATAAACAGCAGATCGCCACCATTATCATGGGCAAAGCCTTTACCTACTCCAGCAGCTACAAACAGACCGTATTGCAGAAACTTGTGCTCGATAGTGGTCACCTGCCCCGTCGATACGAGTTCTGTCATAGAGTCACGCAGGGCGCCCGAATCATTGATGTTCAGCTTCTGGATCTTCTCTCTCCAGATATCGATCATCATCTTCGACCAGCCACGCTCGTACTTTTCCATCTCGTGCTGGTCGAAATGACTGCGGGTGTAGCCACTATTGCCAAACCTGCGCCTTTCGTGATGCTCCTCCAGGAGCCGTTTCATCAATCCCATAGACTATCTGTCAATCAGTATCCCAATCGCCCTCCATCTGATGCTCATCCTCATACTCCATCGATTCGGGTTCGTCGTTCTCCACCATGAAATAAAGACCGGTGACACCGTTCATCGTATAGCGACCAAACTCCTTGGAATAAACCTTGTCCACATTCAGGAAGGTGATATCATCGCCGTCGTCCTCGCGCTGTGTCTTATCCCAGATCATGCGGCGCACGAACTGTTGGAAAATGGTGCGGCAAAGATTCAGTTTCTCTTCGCGATCGTCCATATTGTCCCATCGATACGATGCCAGGATAAACACGGTATAGACACGGCGTTTGAAGTAGCTCACGCCCTCGGAATACAGGTTCTGGTCGGTGGTATCGTCGATACACACGAAATTGGCAGTTTTCTGGAACTGCTGCACAATGCCCTCGATGCTGTCGGGGCCGGAGCAGAACACAGGCTTGAAGCCATGCTGCTTGCACAAGCGATTCTGCCTTGCCAGCGTCTCAAAGTAATGAAGTGCGTCGAATATCATTTCTTATCGTATTTTTCGTGAAACTCCTTAGCCTCTCGGGCCTTCTCATTCAGCTCGGTAAGCGCACGCCAGCACGGCAGCGCCTTGATGGTTTCCTCCTTGGTGATATCGCCCTCGGTAAGCGCACGTATCTGTGCGTCCATGGCGCCCATCAGGTCGATGTCCATCTCCTCGATATCGGCATCCACTCTGCGGAAGAAGTACGGCCAGCGCTCAGCGAAATCCTTTTTGATGTGGGCAAACCAGCGCAGCGTACCCAGCTGTTCAGCCGGCGAAAGCGACAGTCGCTTAGGATGCACCTCGCGTTTCTTCAGCCAGAATAAACCGTAGCGTTTAGTCTTCACATAGAGGAATGTAGCCAGACGTTCTATCATTTCAGGTTTACCGCTACTCAAAGCCAGCTGGTAATACTGCTCGGCCATCAGGTAGTCGCCAAACGGGTAGTGGTCCAGGATATCATCGACCGCCCGACAGCCGTGAATGCGCTCCAGCCGCACATCCATGCCGTCGAACGGGTCAATGAAGTCAAACTGTCGGATCATACTATCCACCTGCCACGCCTCGAGTGTAAACCAGCGGCGTTTCCTCCACCACGATGGCCGGAACCAGCAGCTATAAGCCAGCGGTGCATCCTGAGTGATGCGGTTGACATAACCCTTCAGGTTTATACCGCCAAAGCGCAGCAGCATATAGGTTTTCACACGGGTGGTATCCTCCAACATCGACATCAGCAACAGCACATAGCGTAGCTGCTGCTGTGTCATCTTGCGCCAAGATGTTGGTGCAAAGATATCTATACTGCCGTCAGCCAAAGAAGTAGGCCGGCGCGTCCTTAGTGTTCTGAAAATTCTCATGATGATTTACCGGGTATCCGAATTCTCCATAAATATTGTATTTCTCCAAGTCAGCATCCAACTTGCTCAACAGTCGGCGCATCTTCAGCTTCACAGCCTCCTGATCGCCGTAAACCCATAGGTTTATAATCTGGCGACACAGGACGATGATAGGCTTATCATCAGCCGAGACGCTATCGCAACGCACAGACTCCAGCAGATGATCCATATACTGGTTGCTGATTTTCAGGCGCAGGGCTTCATCGGCCTCGCCAATCATGCGCTGCGCAGTCTGCCAGTCAAGATGTGAGACCGCAGGGCCTTGCATCTTCTGCAGCATACGGAAATCGTAGAACAGCGTATCGATGTTCTCAATAGCCTGGTCAGACTTTCCCCAGTCAGAGACATGGCACAGCTCTTCAAGCAGCCTGCCGTGAATGATTAGCGAACTGTCACGCAGCTGACCTATCAGGGCGTCGACGCGCTGCTTCGAAGATGGCGCCACCTGTTGTGTGCTGACCACCCCGAAACCGGTTGGTGTAAGAACCAGGTCGAGCTGGCGGAACACACCGAGGAACGCACGGAAACACACCCATGCCTTTACCACGTTGCACAGCGGAATAGTATTGTCGTCAACAGCCTCAGTACCCTTGGTACCAAGAACGTCATGCCGGCACTCTTCAAAGTAAGTCTCGAAGTGTGGCTGCACTTTTTCGTAAACCTCGCTGTTAGGCGATATGGCCACACACAGATGGGCCTCGAATTCTTCCTTAGTTATTGTTAGCGTTGCCATCGTCGTTACTGTTAGTTGTTACTTTTTTAGCATCCGTATTCTCATCCAGAGTGGTGAGCATCAGCATAGGCACATCGACAGTCACTTTCTCGCTCCAGCCATTGTAGTGCAGCACCACATGGTAGGGCTTCATCATCACGTCGTGGAAAGGCTTTTCGAGTGCCTGCTTCATGGTAAACAGCTCGCGTTTGTCAGAACCCGAATTGTTCATCTGGCTTTTGCCTGGTGTGGCTCCAATTAAATTAGGATGCACACCAAAGGCGAAGCACAGCGTGTTGGCAGCCTCCTGCATATCGTCGGCCCAGTCACCACCTTCTTTCTTTCCCTGGTTCAGATTAATGACACGCACCATGGGATGCTCCTTGCCCGAAGGATCCACATAGTAGCCGCTGATAAGCGCCTTGCCAGCATTCTCAGGGCCACACACAAAATTGACAATATTCTGCTTCTCCTGTTTGACACGAGCCTTACGAGCATCCTCATCCACGATACCCTCAGCATCACATACCTGGTCCCAGTAGTCATCGTGAATCTCAACCTGCAGGCGTGGGGCCGACGTGTTCTTGATCATATAGCGCTTGCCTATACCGATAAGCTCGTAGATATCGAACCAGGCATCGCGGAAGGCAGAGAAGAAATACGGACGGGCATACAACTGGCGCCCAGGCGTGGCCATCCGGCAGAGGATGGCAAACTCGCAACTCTTGCCCATCTTGGGAGTAGGGCGTTTTTCCCCGGTTCTGGGGTCGCGCTCCTTACCCATGCGCACCAACAGGTCGCCCAATGGGTCGCAGAAGTCGAGCAGAGGCAGTACCTCGATATCTTTCGCGTCGGGTGTACTGTCGCGCCAGTCGCCATACAGCACGTAGTCAAAGCGTTTCGTATTCTTCAGGCGTGCCAGCCTGCAGTAGCACATCTCCCTGTGGCGCACCTGCACAATCTTCGAGTGGTCGCGCGACAGTACAACCTTGGTTATCGAACTGAAGAGGAACTTCATGTCAGTAACCTGTTCCAGGAACAGCTCATGCAGCGAGTTGCGCAGGCAGAACTTGCGTATCTCAGGTTCCTGAGTGTCCTCGCGTGTGTCGCGGTCAATGAATCTCACACCCTGACCATAGCAGGCCTGTACGTTGAACAGCTGGCACTGCGAGGTCACCATATTCTGGCTGATGCGTGCCATCACATTAAACGGCAGCTGATTATCCTCGCCGTATGGTACATATTCATACTCGCGCCCATTAACAGAGATAGGGATTACGGTCAGCTTATCATCAAAGCCTTCCACCACGTCTGAGCTCTCCGTGTACTCTATGGCAGGGCTGCCACCATCCTTCACGTTCATAATGGCAGAGCCAATGGCATAGCGTGTCCATTCAGGACGATGCCCTATGGGCACCAACTCTTGTTTCTGATTCTCTTCATTCATAGATATACTGTATGTCCGTTAAACTCAAATATCAGCACGTCAATCACGGCACGAATCTCACCGTTCACAGGGTTCATCAGGCGGTGGATGCCACGTCGCCAGTGGCTGCCCACGGGTATCCATCCGTCGTAGTCCACCTCGTTGCCATCTTTCTTCCAGACTTTCAGCTGCACCCGCTGTTTGTACTTGGCTGCAAGATCGAGCTGCTCGAGCACGTAATTAATGTGTAACGCTTCTTTCATAAAGTTGAGTGCTAATTTATTTAATTGAAAGTATGATCAAACGTGTTATCGAAGATACGACCCACGCGGTCCATCTGCAGCACATTATGTATGCGCTGCGCATACTGGTACGAGAACGTAAAGCGGGGCATATAGTCATAGTCGTTCTTATTCTCCGATTTCGATTCGGTTATCACCACCTCTTTACCGCCGTCTCTGTCGGTCACCTCACCGTCGATCACGTTTACCACATACACCTCCACCGAGCGGAACAGGTCGTCGGCCCAGTTGGCCATAGCCGTGTTCAGGATGCCCGTATCAGCCTTGAAGATGCGCGTTTCCTCGATGCGGTAATTCTTGAGCAAACCGCCGATACGTGCCGATGAGCGCTTATAGTCGGGGCTCACCTGGTGCGTACCCGTACAGTAGATATACTCCCATACACCGAACGAGTTGTAGAACTCGAGTATCGGCGCACAGTCGGGCTGCTGCATGTCCATCTCGAAGCGCTGCCGGCGTTTGCCCGCCACTACGGTATATGCCACCAGCTGCTTACCTGCCACAATAAACTGGTCGGGGCACACGTTGATGCAGGTATATGTGTCGCTGCCGCCTATGGAATCCACATCATACTGGGCCGTGCTGCCATCCGAGTACTCAGCTGTTACGGTGGCTGCATCATCGCCATAATACCACAGCAGCTCGCGGCGACCGGTGGCGGTAACCTTGGTACCCATCAGGATCGAGAGGAAATAACTCTCGTAGAACTCCTCGGCATCAATACCCACATCCACCATGGCATAGAGCACCTGGAAGGTGGCCGACGTCTGTCCGGCCGATATCGACACGCTGCTCACCAGCTGCTTGCGAACGTATGGTTCCAGCAGCTCGCCCAGTTCGCTCAGGGTGATGAACCCCGACACAGGCCAGAGATGTTCCTGCAGCAGCTGCTCGCCGTCGCAGGTGATGGTTACCAACTGCGAGGTGCCGTCGATGCCGGCTATCTCTACATCAGGCATACCCGAGGTGAAGAACTTGCGGCCATTAAGTGATGTTATAATGATAGAATCCATTGCATTTTTATTTTCTACGGCAAAGGTACAAACACCCCCGTGAAACTAAAAATACAACAAAAAAAACGGTGGCGCATCATCACGACGGGCCACCGGGAAAGTTTTGCAATATTCGCAAATAAATAATCAACAATGTTGGAAATAAACCATAAGGTTCACGCCTGAACCCGGTCTGTGATATACCGCCAGATGGCCCACCTTGGGGAGCCGTCGGCTGCGGTAGTAATATGATAGTCGTGGGCACGCAGCCAGCCCACCACCACATCCTTCGAAATATACATCATCGGCATCAGGTCGTCGATGATATCCTCTGTGGTCTTAGGCTCCTCTACGGCGCGGCCCAAGCCCTTATCCTCCTCGGGCAGGTTGCGACGGAAGGTGAAGTACGAGTCCAGAAGCTCAGCCTGGCACTTCTCCTCTTCATCCAGCTGGTCGAGCCATTTGCTGATGCGCTCGGCCATTTTGTCGTTCATCTCCTTCATATATTCTCAGATTTACGCATGGCTTTAAGTATCTTCAGCATATCACGCTTCATCGTGCGAAGCGACTTGAGAGTGTCGAGAACCTGGGCTGGTTCGTCGGTATCATTGACGATAAAATGGTCCTCAATACAACTAATCAGGTCCACATTATTCTCCATCGTGGCCACATCGCCACAGAAGTCACAAAGGGCTTCTGTCAGTTCTGGGGTAAGTGTCATTTTACTCATCATCATATTGCATTAAGGTTGAGAGGGGGTATTTTCGTATATTTGCTCCTTAGTGATCTCGCCGGCCTCGAGCTTCAGCAGTTGGCCGCGCCACTCCATGGTGAGGATTTGCGAGTCCTCGAAGATCTTACGACGGCGGGCGATGAACTCTTGACGGGCCTCCAGAATCTTGTCTGAATACTCTTGGTTATTCTTTCGCTTCGCCTCTACAAACTGGTCGAAGAGGTTGCTGTTCTGCTGCTGGCGCTCTTCTTCTAGGGCCTTTACCTTGGCTGACTCCTCAAAACGTGTCTGTTTCATCTGCTCATCGAAGCTCTGCTTCTGAGCCATGTAATTATGATACGTCAACATAAGCCTAACCTTGAATGAGTGCTGCGAGGAACATAAGGGCGAAACCGCCTACTACGGATGCTGCGGCAAAGATAGCCTCGCCGATGCGCTTGAGAGGGAGAGCAGCCTTGGCAGCTGCAGTAACATGAGATACTTTGCCGCTGAGATGCGACAACACGGACTTGTTCTGTTTCGTAGAACCGACGTTGACCGGGGTGCCCAACGGGGCGTAACCGTCAAACTGCAATGTTAACTGTTGCATAATGCTTGAATGTTTCGCTAACAGGGATCCGCCCTGCACGGTTTTGTTCCCTTACTGGGAATGATTTGTTCCCTAACTGGGAATATTTTGTTCCCTAACTGGGAATATTTCCCTAATAGACAGGGAAAGCGGCAGCCCTCCCTGTCGCGAAACATTCAAGACTTCAGTCCGTGGACCTATATCTACTGGGTGGCCACCGCTATTGGTGTAGTGAGGTCTCTTGCAGACCTCGGAAGTATGAGCATAAAAAATGCCCTGAGTCATTACTCGGGCGTCTTTCATCGCCCACGGAGCTATCCGCTCTTGAATGTTTCGCGATGGCAAAGGTAAGCAAAAATCCCGAAATTCCAAAGAAATTCGGGAAAATTTTTGCAAATTTTGATAGAATGCTCTTTTTTACCAGTCATCTTCCTCTTTTGAAGCCATACTTTTTCTAAAGTTGGTAATGAATGCGTATAAATCGGCCATTAACCATTTAGCACCTCTTTCTCCTCTATTCATAGAATACTTTGGTACCTCTTCGACGGATTTGCTGGAATATCCGACATATCTTACAATCGATGGTTCAACTTTTATATTTATGTTATACAGATGCCAGCGAATTCGATTATCTTTGAACTTAATTTCAAGTCTGCCATAAAGATCAGAACACAGTTGGCCCTCAAAAACTAACTGTGTAGGAGAATTCTCAGACTTGATAACATTTTTCGGATCGTTATACACCCGACCAATCCACTCTTTCGCAAGTCCAAAAAGTTGCTCTGCTGTTTTACCTTCTATGGTATCAACGGCTGTTATGGAATACATACCGCTCTCCTTAGAAAGAGTACAATTCACTAACACTGAGTCGGGCGATGGATCGTGAGTCTCATAATAACTTGGCTTGCGGTCTTTTGACCACATTGTTTGGCTCATCAGAGCCATCATCAAAATTATAAATACCTTTTTCATAAGCCATAAATAAAATTAATACGGCTGCAAATTACGACAAAAATCCCGAAACCTGCAAGAGATTTCGGGAAAAAGTTTCAATTTCGTGAAAAAAAACTGTTTTCGCGTATATACACAGATATAGCATGTAGCAACGTGTCGCATTGTAGCAAATCGCTCAGAACCCCTTTGCTTATCGGCATTCCAGCTATCCGACGTTGCGACAAAAACTGCTACAATTTGCTACAAACGTGTAGCAACGCGCCCTATTTCGGCTGCTTGCAGAGTTCCTTTACCAGAGCATCAGCACATTCACAGGACACTCTTGCAATCCTCCCAGGAGCAGGATCACCCTCTTCCCAGGGTACAATACCAGTCAGTAATCCCTGCATAGCAGCAATGGCGGCACGCTCTCTCAGCTCCCGCTTCTCATTTTCACTCATAAGCCATAATAAGTTAATACGGGAGCAAAGATGAGCAATAATCCCGAAACGCGCAAAGATTTTTGGGATTTTTTTATTATTTATGCTCAAAATAGATTATTCTGGGTATATTTTATCACCGATTTGAACTGATCTACGCGTTACTGACCATTGTTTCTTAATACTGTCGTATTTCAGTCTGTCGCGGAACACAGGTAACAGCAGTTTTGCCGAATCAGCCTGTTTGGCTTCTATACGGTACTCATTCTTTTCTTTCACGAATTCTATGCCGTAGAGTTGCTTGATTGCATCCAGCTTCGTCTTGTACATGGATATCTCCATCTCCAGCAAGGATACCTTGTTCATCAGTCTCATATTATCGTCGAGCAGACTGGACACAGTTATCTCCTTTCCGCTCTCGTCATAATAGGTATGGATGGTATCGTGTCTTACGGCTTGTTCGTACTTGGTGATGATCTCCTTCTTCTGAGTCACATCCTCGAGTAGGTTGTCATTATACATGTTGGTGATAAAGGCAAAGGCCAAGACAAACAGTATGGTCAGTGTAAATGCAATAGCTGCGAACTTGTTGTCGGCCCTTTCCTTCGCCAGGATGGCTTCCAGTTCCATAGCCCGCTTGTTGGTTTCCTCTGCCAGCGTGGCGAAGTCCTTGCTATCATCGGCGGCGGCAGCCCTCATGTCTGCTATGATGTCTTTAATTTTTCTTGTTGCCATTGGTCGAGTCGTTAGCGTTATACAATATTTTCTCCCTCAGATCCAAGTATTTATTCATATACTCTTCTTTCATATTGAGAAGTTCCATGGAGTGTTTGTCCTCCATTTCAGTGATCTCCCTTTCCTTCTTGACCTCCTCATAATAGGTGCCAAGCCAAAAAGAGCCTGTAATGCTGGCTACAAGGACGGTGGCAGCCTTCCAGTATCTGTCATAGAGGCTGGAGAGCGACTCGGCGAACTTATATTTCTTTTTCCTTCTGGTAGCCATCAATCAATTGATTTTGCTGCAAAGGTAAGAATCTTTTCTATAAAAAAGTCATTTTACATTGATTTTCTATTTGTTTTTCAATTTCCAAAGCTATTTATTTAAGAAAAAGGTGCCCTAAGGGCAGACAAAAACCTTAAATCTGAGTAGAATCTTCAGAAGAAAATAATAAAATTAACGCAGAAAGGAGGAGACGATGAAGAAAAAGAAAGCACTCAAGACTGTTTACAGGATATTAGAGATAGCACATTTATTCATGACCGTGATGGAGTTGTTCCTGTAAACCAAGAGCGGTTCCTGTGTTATATCCAGGAACCGCATTTTTATTTTATTTTTTCTTCGTTTCGGATTTGCCCGTATCCACGAAAATCGAAACAATGGTGATAAGCGCTCCAAAACCAGACAAACCAGCGAACCATGGGTGATCGAGGTATAGAGCCCATGCTGTCAGTCCCACAAACAGAGTCACCGACAAGAAGGCAAACGCCATGCCCCAGAAATTGATACGTTCCGTGCGACTCTCAGATCGACGCAGGATCTTTAGTTTCTGGCGGTCTGTCTCATGACGATGTTCCTGCTCCTTGCGTGTATTCTCAATGAGCATATCCACAATGCGCGGGTCTATGCGCTGGTAGGCTTCAAGTTCCTGTGGCGAGGGCAACGCACTATCGTCCACTGTAAAGGTTTGCTCCAGCTGCTTGCCAACACCATCCTTCGTGGCCACATTGGTCTCACGCTGACGAAGTTCCTGCTTACCCATTGCTCAAAACGATTTTATTGAAACCTGCCCTCATGTCGCGCCCAACCATCTCTCTGTCGTGCTGCATATTCTTTACGTCATTAAGGCGTCCTGACGGCTGAGAGAACATCTCACGACGAATCTTTCCAACAGCCTCAGATTCACCGTTGTACTTGCCTTTGGATGATGTTCGGAATGTACTCCATCCACAAGAAACGAACTCTTTTACATAATCAAGAATGCACATAACCACCCCTTTTTCTTCTTCCGTAATGTTATTTTCGTGTGCAAAGATAGGATAAAATAATCAAAGATACAAGTTTTTGAAGCAAAATTAATATTAAAAAGAGTATTATTTGCTAAAAAGTAAGCTATTTTTCCAAATAGCTGATGCATTTGCGCACTTTTGAGTTTTTGATGGAAACTGGGTGGCAAGTAGCCATCAGCACCTGGCAACTGCCCCCGTTTTACCGCTCTGGGCCCCGAATTGTCATCTCGAAGAGTGGCAATTTGGGCAGTTTTTCGCAGAAATTCCACTACCGTAGACGATAAAAGTGTCTGTTTATCGGCGTTTCAGGGGTGTGGGGCGCGAAAAAGCGCCCCGCTGCTGAAAGCACAGCCCCCACCGCCCTACGCTCCCGAGGCAATTGCCTCCTTTTCTTGAGCGGAATATGTAAGGGGTTTTTACTTGTGTTGCATCGGGCATCGTGTCAGCCAACCACCCGACATCCGCGGTCATGGCGTGCCATACGACATGAAAAGGCCAGAGCAACAGTGCCCTGGCCATCAAGATTGCGCCACAGCCCAGTGGCGACTTGTGTTCAATACGGCGATTTAGAGCCGGGGCTACTGTATGCGGTCTGCAGCACGACGTATGCGGTCAGACAAGTCAACCAGTGCGCCCTTCAGGATGCACTTCTCTTCCTCGCTGAACTCTGTCGGTTTCTTATTACCATCGATACCATCCAGTTTGTGATACAGCCAAGAATTAGACTTACCGAAATACTCCCTTGAAATGTCAGCCCATGATACAGCCAAAAGGATATCCTCCAATGTAGCCTTCATTGTTCCTGTCTGCGTTTCTTTCAATGTCATTGTTGCCATAATTATTCCCTCCGTTATTTTTAAATGCCCCACCACCTTTCGAGCGGTGGGGTTTTGTTTGTTAATCTTCGAGTGGTTCATCTAAGAGTTCTGCAAAGAGTCTGTTGATGTAATACCTGATTCTTGGTTCGCCATTTGGGAAACTTCTTTTGTAGTTTCTGATGGTCTCAATCAAGTCCCACTCTGTTTCCGTTAATTCCTCTAAATGTTTCATAATTCTAAATCTTTAATTGAACACTGCAAAGGTAATACTTTTATTCGTATTATCCAAATATTTTAGTACTTATTTTCGTACTAAGCTAAATATTTAACATTTCGGAGAGGGAAAAGCCACATTCTTGTGGCTGGGATAGGCAAGCACCTCCACGTAGCATTACGTGCAAACATCATCCAGCGGAGCGTAGTGGAATATCGGACGGCTGGTGTGCCTGGCTGATACGTGGCGGTGGTGCCCTGGCACGTCATCGATGTGTGCGTGACGCCATGTCATGCTCTCTTCGATGCGAACCACCACCTATCAGCCATCAAGGCTCTCCAGGCTCCAATGTGTAACGAAGCGCAGCTGGATGATGGATTAGAACAAGGTTCGAGGTGCGCAGGGGTGTGAGGGCGGGGATTAAGTTCGAGGCATTCAATAAAAACGCTTGGTCTTAGCAAGGAACATCGACATAACAACAGTGGCACCAGCTGCCTCGATAGCTCCGATGAAGGCCTGAGAGGAGCGGCCAGTGGTGTAGATATCATCGATAACCAGGACCTTGCGGCCTCGGAACCAATCAGCATCGATATGCACATAATGCTTGATGTTGGTTGACAGTTCACATTCGCCAGTGATATGAGTCCGCTTGCGGCTACCGCTCACCTGTATGCGGTCGAAGCCATCAACAGCTCCTGTGAGCCTGCAGAGCATCTGTGAGAACCGACGCCAGCGGCGGACGTGCGACCACTGTGTGCTGGCAGGTATGCATACTACCACGACATCGCTCAGGTTAATCGCTGTTAAAGCCTGGGCAAACTGTCTTGCAGCCCATCGCGTATGAACGTTACGGCCATCCTTGAAGCCAAGGATCATGTAGTGAAGCGCAGTCTCTTCGAACGAGGCCACACAGAGGAATCTCTTGGGCACATACGAGAACAACGCATAGCTCATCATAACGCATGAGAATTAAAGAGGAGTCAGCAGTTAACTGGCTCCTGGATCTGTGACTTGCGGGCATTAACTCCCGTCATGAGCATCTCGAAAGCATCGTCGGCGATACGGCGACCGGTTTGTTTCTTGAGGATGAAAGCATACCTGAGAGCCGTGAGGGCGTTGCGGCAGTACTTTTTCTTGTGGCTCTGGGTGCTGATAACCCATACATCATGTTCTGAACGGTTCGACTTCTCGGTCTTTACGCGGATAAACAACTGATTTTCCATAATCCCAAATATTTAATAGTTCAACATTAAGCGAATTGATAAACCTCGATGTAGGTTATGTCGATGTAAAGACTGTAGGCCATTTCCTCAGCCTGTCTGGTGGCTTCTGTGAAGTTGTCGGCCTCTACCTCGTATTCGTGGCACTCACCGTCTTCTGTGTTTACGTAAACTGTGTAGAGGTTGCCTGAATAGTATCTCTTGTTGTACAAGCGACTGTGGCTGAAAACTGATGTCTGAACTGAAGCTGTCATAATTATTTTTTTTTAGAGATTAAACTTGAAGCTCTGGGAGCTTTTGTAATTTTTACGTTGCTTCAATCAGGTAGGAAGTGGTAGTGCCAGGATGCAAGGAATTACAAGGAAAATTAGTGGAATACCACCATTTCCGTGACTTCACGAAAATGATGGAAGGCTGCTGCTCATTTTCTGTAGGAATAATTTTGTGAGTACTTGGCTTCGCCGAGTACACAAAATGGTACTTGCAGGGCACGGGCTTCCCCTACCTTTGCAAAGGAAAAATCAAAGCAGCCCAAGAGGCTGAGGAGTTCTTGAGAAAAAAAAGAAATGACGGCTTTCAGACATCAATACAACCACCGTCACCATCATCTATAGGAGATACTAATTGGCAACCGGAACGATATCGGTATTCGCAGAGGAGAGGCACCAACAAAATACCGGTAGGCCAACACTCAAAGAATTCCAGGAAAAAAAAGAAAGTAGGCCCGCATCTCACGACGCAGACCTACCGAACAAAAAAGTATTATTAAAAACCGTGGTATTTTGGACTATTATTATTGGGGATATTCATTAACAGTACCATTATGCGACCACAAGACCGGGAACCGCTCAACGCCTATGCACAGGGTATCAAAGGCATCAGAACCGTCGGTACGCGCTTCCAGACGATCCTCTTCGGTCTCAGCCACCTTCTCGCCCGACTTATCCTTCTTACCATTCTTGACGCCAGCCGATTGAATAGATATAAGCAGGTCGGGATTGTTGTCGCGGTTAATCAGGACCTGATGACGGGCACGTCCCTGGAACATGCGGTTGATAAGCTCGTTTTTCTCGATGTGCCCCATGGGTTTACCGATGTACTTCTCACGAACCGTCCACCCGTTACGCCTCAGTACACTTTTGATGATATGGGCAAAGCTCTGGCCTTTGGACGATGCATATTCCTGTCCCAGGAACGTGGAATCATAGTAGAATATAACCCGATGGCGGCGATGTGGTCTGTAGTATTCGACAAAGTCTTCGCACAGTTCCTCCAGTTTGCGGTCGTACTTCTCAAAGAAGCTCTTAATCACCCTGAGCTTACCATCCTTGCCCACCTGACCGCACACAAGCCAGTTGATAAGGTTGTTGGCATCGAAAGCAATGGCTATAGGACTGTTGGCCTCCAAGTCGCCATCTGTTCTACAGTCATTAGGGATGCCACCTTCGGTACCAAGAGCCTCCAGCTGCAGCACGCTGTTGTTGGGGGCTGTATAGAGGTTGATGGCCTCCTTAAGACCGCCATAGAAGCCATCTGGAGAGATGCCCACACGTTTACACATGATGCTGACCATAAACGTCAGGAAGGGCAGTTCGCGCTTCATGCGCTTCACGAACTCTTTGCCCAGAACAGCCAGATTGGTGATGCTCGAGTATTTACAATAAAGGAGGCATTTAGAGCGGAAGAAGTTGAGCTGCTCTTCCTCCTTTCTGATTTTCGTCTCGTAGTAGAGGGCACGTTCCGGATGTTTCTTCATCTTCTGTTTCAGCACCCATATATGGTTCACGAGCCCCTCCATGACACGTACCAACGCCGGATCCATCTCTTTCTCATAGCGGAAGTACCAGGAGCCTTTTTTGGTCATGGCTGTATCAGAGGTAATGGTGATGCCATGGTGCATATAGCATTTACCGAAGTACATCTGGTTGCCACGGTTAGCCTGGAACGTCTCATCCTTCAGCTGCTCGAAATCGATAAACTTCGCCTCGTCGATAGTCACCCAGTCGATAGAGAGCGAGTTACTGGTACCGCTACGATCCTGCGAAATCAGATTGATGACAGAGCCGTTATAGAAGGAGATGGTATTCTCCCAGTTGGCAGGCTCGAAGATAGGCTTCTTCCAGCCTAAGGCCTTCCATGGTTTCTTGCCTACAATATAATGCTGGTCACGTCGAAAGCCCCAGTTCTCCCAGTGTACCATCCACGACGGCACGATGTTGGTAAGTCCGCGCTTGACCGAAGGACAGACGGCAGCACCACAAGAACCAGGCATGGTCTGAACACACGTCAGTCCACGCCCGGCCTGCACCAGACCTTTTCCGAAGCCACGCCCACACTCAGCCACGAGGTCGCGCGGCATCATCATCAGCATGTAGGCCTGTCCGTCGTTCAGGTACTGCTCAAACGTTGGTGTCTCCATCTCCATCATCTTCTACCTCTTCGTATTCTACATATTCAGAATCCTTTTCCACCTCACGACTATACTTCTTATTCATCGAGTTGACATCCTTACGCAACGAGGCCACATTGTCATAGCCCTCGATGCCAAGCACCTTCGGGTTGTCGGTAAACACCACACCTAAGTTAGGTATGCGCTCATAGTTGGTATTAGGCTCATCCTCCTTATCGGTGCGGTTATTCATCACACGTACCTTCTCGATGGCAGCAACCGACTTATGGTCGCCAGCACGACGGGCTGCACGTAAATCCCGTTCGAGATCCTGGTTTATCTTCCAGCGCATAAAGTTGCGTGCTGCCTGCTGCATATTCCCGAGGATGACCTGCACCAGGCGCACATCATCATATGCCTGTGCCCTACCTACACCGAAAAGAGCCATATCCTGTTGCAGGATATCACGTTCGAACTTATCAGGGAACTGCAGCCAATAGGCATACAGGCCACGTAGTCGGTGTACCCGCTGAATCACAGCTGGGTTGATAGGCAATTTCTGCAGTTCATCGTCATTCAGAACGATGTACTTGGAGTAATTATCGAGATCCGTTGGAAGTGGCATATATAATTATATTGTTATTTCATTAAGACATCGCTCGATGCGCTGCTGACAGTCGGCTATAGCTGACGGGCTACCGACACGCATCAGATCGAGCAGCTGCTGACGCACTTCGCTATCAGTAGCATCGAGCCCTTTGTAATAGGCCCGACGTGCAGGGTTGCCGATGGTATTGATATCATCGAGCAGCTGCACTTCGTCAATATCCAAACGGAAGGACACCTGCGATGGGGTCATTAGTGCTCTCGCGCATTTGGTTATCTCTTTCAGCAATTCTGTTGAATAATCCATTGAGTTGTATTGAATTCTTATCCACGATATCGCGGAGTCCGCTATAAAGATTATAGAATGCCATCTGATCGGTTGTAACCATGGTACATTCGGCACGGTCGCCGTATGTCTGGTTCTGTGAAGAAATGACTGATACCAAGTGTGAATCATTTTGCACAAGCACGATCTTTGAATGGTTCATACCCAGATAGACAGAATCGAAACACGACTGCATCAGCCGATACAGGTGCAACGTCTTCTTAGAGGCCTTCAGGTCGGCCAGTAGCACACTATGTCCAATAAGATGCTTTTTCCTCAGGTTATAGAAACCATTGAGGAAAGCTTCGCTGGTACTGAATGTGCTTACGTACACATCAGCACGCCCGGTCTGCTGAAGAATCCAGTTCAACAAACCGAGCGTATGAAGCCCAGTACCGAGATAGGTCTGGGTGGCCTGCTTATTCAGAGGCTGAAGAATCGTCCGTATGTCCCTCCCCCTGCTCATCTGAATCAGTTTTTTCGAGAGTAATATCAGCACTCCGCAGCTGCTGACGGAGTTCATCCTTGATGACCTGCTTTGTGCCAATCAGGACATCGACGCGCTGCTGAATCTTCTCACGCCACGCCTCCAGCTCCTTCGCCTGATCATCGGTGAAGCCATCTTTTTTAGAGGCTGCCACAAGAGCCAGCAATTTGGGAAGATTCTTTGAGATATAGGCACGGGCAGAACCGATGGCCTTCAGGTCTTCAGCAGTCAGCTGCACCTCACCTGCAGACTCCTTGCTACCAGCTTCCTCGTTAACAGGAAGGAGCACATAGTGGTCGTAGGTGTCGAAATCCTTCTTATAGCTGTCCCAAAGTTCAGCAATAGCACTTGTGAACTCATAACGGTCGCAGGCAGCAGTAAGCGTCTTACAGGTTTCATGAGCCTGTTTGATTTTCTTATAGCGTTCTGCATTCTTATCCCAAAGAGCACGAATAGCCTCTGGCAGGGTATCGTGATCAGAACGTTTGCCACGAGCGACGATAGTATCTGTCTGTTTGTTGACATCCTCACCATAGGCAGGGGATGGGAGAACAATACCAGCAGCGACACTCTCATCATCGTCGGAAGTAACCTTAATGACGCGGTCGATAACAGGCAGCACCTGCTTTTCCAACTGCTTCACATCCTCGAGGCTCATATCATCCTTCAAATAGCCAAGATGTTTCTTCAACTCGTATGAAATTCGCTCCTCATAGCGGGAAGGACGGCGCATGACGGTGTTATACATCGCCTGATTGCGGTTGCATTGGAGCATCAGCAATGCTCCAGCTGCCAGCTCAGCCTCGGTGTGGGACTCCTTGGCCAGCCAGTCTTCAACACGTGCACGAAAAAGTTTATCTATTCCTTTCATAATCTTTAATTTATAAAGCGGGACGAGGCAATCGAGCCACATCCCGCCTCCGGTTTTTATTTATTCAAAAGAATTGTGGTGTCAGTACATCAAGGTTCTGCAGCCGCTACCTCACCGGTAGAGCAATCAAGCTCGCCACCACTTACAGGAAGGGTACCTGTGAAGAATGGTGCAGGAAGCTCGTCGTCGGCAGAGATCTCAAGCACAGTCTGGTTGGTATCAGTAGCAGCCTGACCAGTGTCCTGTGAAGGATTAATCTCTGCAGGGAACTCCTCAGAACCAATCACACGGAACTTACCGGTTCGAGTTGGAACTACAGCAACGATCTCTGCATTGAGCAACTCAGCAATCAAACCGCTGATTTCCTCTTCGGTACCAGGGGCGTTACCGGTATAGGTATTCTTAAAGGTCTTTGACCCGAAAGTGCCCTGAGCCTCGACAGAGATCTTACCATTGTTATTGATAATATCAACCTGAGCAAAGAACTTGCTGGCTGCCATTGTGAAGTTACCTGTGAGCACAGGAACCTTATCCAGAGTAAAGCCTGCGGCGTCACGACTGGGCTTTGTAGGCCAGCCAACGATATCGCGCACATCTGCAATATACACACGCTTCTTAGTACCAGGAAGCGACTTCTTACCCTGGCAGAACTTGACGTCCTGCAACAGGGTTTTCTCATTAGAACAATCTGCCATAATGTTATGCAGTTAACGGTTATACTTAAGACTGAGCAGCAGTAATGTCTGCGCTGGTCATACCAATAAGAAGCTTCTCCTTGTTGATAGACTCGAACTGCACACCAAAGAACATGGTAGCTACGAAGTCCAGGAGGAAATGAGAGGTAAGCGAATCCTTACACTCGAAGGTGACACCAGGACCTTCGGTGGCAATACCAGCCAGAAGGTTCTGTTTAGGAGTCATCATCAGGAAGTTGTCGGGCACATTACCAAGACCTACGAGACGACAGTTGTCCTCGCCGTCGAGGTACACCTTCTTGAACTCATTGTTGTAGGGAAGATGTCCGTACTGGGTACGGTAAGCATACTCGTACTTACGCTTGATAGCATTAGAGCACAGAAGAGTAGTCTTCTGGTCCTTCAGCTTCTCATCAGCTGCATCGTAGAACTCCTCGATAACATCCACAGCGTTCTCAGCCGTGATGGCGCTGATTGCATGCAAGTTGCCGATTGCCGACGTCATCTTCTCGTCATGGATCTCCTTCTTGACAATGGTCTGATAACCGTTGAACAGATCGTGAGTGGTAGTACCGTTGTCGGAACGAACTGCGGTAAACATCTCGTTGTAGAGGTGCTCACCCAGCTTACCGAGCAGATAAGCCCATACGGCTTTGGTAATGGGCACATTCTTCAGGCCTTCACCCTGAACGATGTTAGAGCCATAGATACTCTCCACAACGCTGTTGGGGTCGAAGCCCTTGATAGCAGAACCGAGATAGGTCTGCAGAATGCGACCAACAATCTTCACATCGTTATCGTCACGACGAGTGATGTGGTAAGGGCCGAGCTGCATGTCGCCTGTCAACTCGCCAACAACCTCCTGATAGCGCACACCGGTACGGAGTGTCAGGAAAGGCAAAATCTTATTGAGACCATACATCGGCATAACGATGAGGTCCTTACGGTACTTGACAAAACTCTTTGCCAAGCTCTCCGGTGTAATCTGTACTGATCCTTGTGTATTAGCCATAATTAATCCTCCTGTCCCATTACAGCATTAAACAACTTACGATTGGACTCGAAGTCCACATCGTCATTAACATTCTCTCCGGCAGGGGTTTTATCCTCTGCCCCTGCGGTTTCCTTGAGGGTAGCAATCTGCTGGTCGCGAGCTGCCACGTCCTGCAAAGCCTGGTCAAGTTTCTGCTGGAGTTCTGCCTGAGCATCCTCTGCAGCCTTTTTGGCAGCGTTGGCGGTCTGAATGTCTTTCTCCAGCTGAGCCACATGACCCTCAATCTTAACCGCCTGATCCTCGGTGAAGGCGATTTTGCCGTCAGTCACCTCGAAGTCCTGGACAGTCAACAAGATGCCCAGACAATTTAAGATTTTCTTCATAGGGTTTGAATTCTCCTTGGCGAAAAGTTTTGGATATCGCTTCTGTAGCCATGCAGTCGCCTTCTGCATGAAACCTTCAGCTGGATTACCTTCCTGGTCCACGACGGTACCGACAATATCCGTCGTGTTCGCAGGCAGGGAAGGAAGACCGAAATCCGTAAATATTGAATTAGAAAAAGTTGTGCGAAGACGGTTTGACTTCTTTTTGACGTCAACATCCTCAACGATACTGTCGATAAGACCGAACTCTAAAGCATCCTGAGGTGACAGCCACGCAGCAGCTGTCATTTTCTTCATGCACTCATCAACAGTCTTGCCATTACGCTTGGCATAGAGTGAAGCGATAACTCGATCGATAGTGTCGAGATCTTGACGCTCCTTTTGGAAGGCAGCGATAAGCAGGTCGAGCTGTTCTTTGTTTGCCAACTGCCACTCCATTACCTGAGTGGAAGCATTGTGAATCAGCATCAACGAACCATCCACCATATCCACCTCTTTGGCACCCATGGTAAGGAATGTTGCAGCACTTGCAGTCATTCCGATGATGTGACAATGCACCTTTCCATGGTTCCTGATATGCTGATAAATCTGCAAGCCTTGATCAACAAGGCCACCAGGAGAGCATACAGCAATATGAACATCCTCATCCTTGTGGGCATCAAGGAAGTTCTTAACCTGGTTAGCGGTGGTACCACGCTGGCCTGTCCACCAGTCGAAGGCAACACCGATTTCTCCGGAAATGATAAATTGATATTCCATTATCTACTCTTTGATTTTCTACGGCAAAGGTAGATAATGGAACTGAAAAGAAAAAATACCTAAAATTCCTCTATTAGAGGGATAAAATGCGGCGACTGCCAGCTAACCGTCACTTCATTGAGTTGATTATCGGTTACGAGCTCGGGCATATTCTCGATTACAGAAGCAACAGGATATGGTCTTTCGGGTGCTCCGACAAGACGATATCTGCCATCCAGCAAACGGCACCGATAGGCGAAACGGTCTACGTCAACCAAATCCTCAAAGGTCTTAAAGACAAGTTTTGCCGCCCACACCTTATTATTATCCTCTATTTTATCAGTAACAGACAACTGGGCATGCGGTTTAATCTTTATTGGCAGCCAACTGATACCGTCTGGAATGCGGACAGAGGTTTTCGACACTCGTACCATACCTATGAGGTTTTCGACAGGTGTTCGTTCTACTGCAGTGATGATTCTTAAAGTTTTCATATTTATCGGGTTTTAACGCCTTTTATCGGCTATGTTCGCATTTTATCGGAGTTTATTGGGTTTTATCGCCCAGTAAAAATAAAGGGGTACTCATGGTGTAAAAAAGTCGTGTTATTTTTTGTTAAAGGAAGAATCGTGATTTCTTCTTCTACGTCGAAGGTCAATTCCCTTTTTCACATATGAGTTTCTAAGTCGGTTATAACGCATCAGTATTGTTCGATCATACTCGATATCGATACCATGCATATCACACCACGCATCAATAGCGCGAAGTACAGAACAACCGATATCGCTCATATCATTTAGTTCTGTCCACATCATCAGTTTGAACGTACGCTCAATACAGTCAACAACAGCATCCTTACCTGTCTGTGAGAGATAATTGAAAACTGCAGGATCCTTCTTCTCATTGTCAGGGATGCAGATAGCTGTCAATCCATCAGCGGCCGTATCAGGAATACGCCCAGCAGGAAGCTTCTGTGTGAACTGAAGAATGGTAGAGTTCTCAACCGACTGAGGCTGGAACTGTACTGGATCGCCATAATGATGATGTAGCCATTGCGCCACGAACGGCTGCAGCTTAAGGTAGATTACAAATTTGCTCATTGGTTTAATATTCAAAATTCGGAAGCAAAGTTAAGAAATAAATTCGAAACTATCCGCTTTTTGACGGAAAATTTTTCTCGCGCACACGTATACACTATGTGTAGCATTATGTAGCAACGAGAAACAAAGAAAAAAAGTACTGATAATCAGGTGGTTACGTTTGTAGCATATTTGTATTATGCTACATTTTTGCTGCTACAATGCTACAAACATATAGTTAAATAACTCCGTTGCTACAAATTGCTACATCGTTGCTACAAAATATTCGGCAATGCTACATTGCGTTTTACGCTGATAATCAGATAGTTATAACGATGCTACAAAATGCTACAAATGTAACACCCTATTTTTCATTTCTCAAAGTCGTTTTTGCGGGGCTCTAAACGCGCATGCACGCCTGGGAAACGCACGAAAAAAGCGGCTGCCTCTCGGCAACCGCCCACCCAAAGATAGACCAGTGGAAAGATTATATTAATAGGGTGCAACTTCTTCTGACTCACGGAATAGTTCTCCTTGTTCCGGTTCTTGACGGGGAATGGCATCATTTTCGCCACCAGCATAGGTATCAAGCATAATGCCATACTTCTGACTCACAATCTCATAGTTGAAGCACATAGGACGATCCTGGCTCCACACTGTTCTGAAGCCTTGTGTCTTACCTTTATCATCCAATATCTCCTCGCGCTCAGGCATACCGTTGATATTGAACTTCTTGAATCGTTCTGGACTTGTGGTATAACCATAATATTCCGGTGTAATCTCCAGATAGTGCAGCATCGACTCTTGCGGCAACACCTGCTCGTCCATTCGGCGTCCCTGTTCTCTATATGTAGATAGAACCACGTTCTTTCTGATCATCAGGATTGGCATATTCTTCTCGAAATCCATCTCCTCCTTCTGCTTCGAAGTGCGCAGTTTCTGCTTGTAACGAATCTTGTAATCCTGGTCCTTAACCAGAATTCCTTTCTGAATGGCAGAGCTGATGATGTTCCAGAACCCGGCCACCTCATCGACGGATGCAGACATCTCATTTTGTCTAAGGATACCTTTTGCGGCCAGATCCAGCAGCTCTTCATATTTAAATGGGAGCTCGAGCACGTCTTCCAATGATATATAGGTAGCCAATAGTACTGTCCAGTTGCCTTGTATTCGGTCAACAATAGAGCCTTCACCCCTGAGTGCATACTTCACGTCGCTCTCTGCCTTTCGCCAGGCAGAACCGAATGAGGCCTCGAACTTATCACGGTGTTTCAGTATCTCAATGGTGATATGCGAGGCGCCAAGCATACGCCAGTGCTGCAGGTCGGCAAACTCTTGTCGTTCCTGCTCACTGAAAGAGTGCTTATCGTATGTCAGGTAGATAAGACGGGTGAACAGTGCAGGGTCTGCCGTCGGCATCTCCTGACCGGTAATGATTACAGCAGAGTCAACGCGGGCCTGCTCACGTTTCTTATCCTTATCCATATTCATACGCATGCGGCCCACGCCACCCCAAATATCCTTCAGGAACTGAAGCTTCTTGATATCGATACCATTCTTGTATTCGTCGAGATGCACCAGGGCATTCGACACAGAGGCAACGGCATCGGCCAGCGATGGGATTGAAGATTCAATGTTTGGAGCCTCGTAGTCTATCTGAAAGAAGCTCATGAGTGTTTGAGCCAGTTCTGTCTTTCCTGATCCTGGAGGACCGAACAGGTTCAAGAGTGGAATCTTCACACCTCTGTTGCGGATGATATCGGCAAAAAGAGAAGCCATGTAGAACGTAAGTGCCACCCGGGCGTTTGGTCCGAACACGCGGCAGATCTTAGTGAAGTATTCCTTCAATGATATATTTGAATATCGGGTAAGCTGGAACTTACGCTCGTTGACATATAGTTCCTTAGATGTTTTGTAAAGCTGTGACAGAGCTGGAAGATAAAACTTACCGGCTTTCAGGCGCACAATACCCATTTTATCAATATCGTGCCAGTCGGAATCTTCAAGAGCTCCGTTAGAGAAAGCATAGAATCCTTCCTTCTGCCATCCCAGCTGCTTAATCTCGACTGCTGTTTCTGTAACCTTGGCCAGGTAACTCTGTAGCTTTATCAGTTCCTGGTCGCTGGCCATCCATATATAGTTGCCGATACCCAGCAGTTTCTTCCTTAGAGACTTGGATGATGTCAAAACCTCCATATCCAGTTCTATAATCTCCGGTTTATCCTCATCCTCGTTGTTATTAATCTCGAACAAACGTACAGGCCTCAGGTCGTCCTTGATATGGAATAGAGGTTTAAGAGTGAAATTCGACCATTGGCTTTCGTCACCATCCTTATTGGTACCATAATAGCAGTTATGCTTTTCGATAAAACCGAACTGGCGCAGCATGTCGATATCGCCATTCTTGTTCCTACTTGAGATCTTCTCCTGCTTTCTACGCTTGGCCGAATTAAAGGCGTTGCGCCACAGTTGTTTGGTACCATCGTAATGTGCCAGTTTACTCAGATAAGTTTCCTGAAGGTTCTCATCCTTGATACATACCAACAGATCGCACACACTATTGATAACTTTTTGGCGTTCCTCAGTCGTAGTCTCCTTATCCAGTTTCTTTTCTACATACCAAAGAAGGAACTCCTTCTCCGTCAATCCTAACAGATCCGTTTCTCTATTGATGAATTCGTCAGGATCCACCTTCTTCGGATGTTCCGCATCGAGGTCATTAGGAATTTCACGAACAGAAACTGTGAATCCGCATTCCATGGCTAAGGCTCCGTTCTTCAGTACATTCTTGAAACCAGCCCCCAGTTTCTCTCCTGCTTTGGGGACATCGCTGTCAGGAATGAAGCAGAGCGTGATATTCTGCATGCGATAGTCACGTAACAGTTCGAACTGTTCACGAGTCCAAGCACCACCCAGCGATGCGATGGTGTTCAATATACCAACAGACTGCAGCTTCATCACGTCCGGCCCGCCTTCAACGAGGAACACCTTCTCTTGTCTGCGTGCCGTTGCTATTGCTTGCTCGATGCCGAATATCGAACGGCTCTTATGGTAGATGTCGCTTTCGCTGGAGTTGATGTATTTGCGGTCATCCTCTCCGTCCATGGTGCGAGCTGTGAAGCCAATGATATTGGAGTAACGGTCACGGATTGGAATCATTAATCGGTTACGGTAAACGCAATAAAGCTGATGGGACCTTTCACTCATCTTCAGGATTCCCATTTCCTGCAATATGTCAAAGTTCAACCCTTTCTTCTCGCAGAACTCAATAACCTTTCTGCCATCCTCTGGCGCAAAGCCTATACGCATCTCTTTACAGTACTCTTCATCCCATCTTCCAAGCATATAGCCTTTTGCAGCTTTTGCTGCGGGGGTGTCCTGCCATAGTTGATGGTAGAACCACTGAGATAGGTGGTCATTAATAATGCGCATGGCCTCCATCTTCTTATGCTTTTCCTCTTCCTCAGGTGTAGACTGAATGTCTGCATCCTGCAAATCAATGTGCAGCTCATCCTTCAACAGTTTCTTGACGGCCAGAGGGAAAGGAAGATTCTCAATCTTCTCGATGAACTTGATGACAGTGCCACCCTCCTGGCATGATCCATAGCAATGCCACAGGTTCTTGGCGGTGTCAACACAGAACGATGGAGTTTTCTCCTGATGGAAGGGACAGCACGCCCATGAGCGATGCCCCTTGCGTTTCATCTCACCAACATAGCCCGAGACAACCTTCTCGAGGTCCACGCGGTCGATGATCATGTCAATGTACTTTTGGTCTATCATAATCTTCGGTCTTACTTTCGGTTGCAAATATAGTGATTGTCAGGCAGGATGTAAAATACACGGTTTATCCGTTCAAATCCTTACTACCTCCCTTATCTGAATATCCACATACACGTGGATGTTCTGGAACGTTCTGCGCGTCCAGTCTCTCAACTCTACAGCCTTCAGACGGCTGCATGGCAGGCTGATGGCCTCGCGCTTTTTGCCGTGCCATAGACCTGTAACTACATATAGTGGGGGGTATTTTCATTTTACTTCTTCATATTCGTCAAATTCAATATCTTTCATATCGTGGCGTCTTGTATCCACTGTCACGGGAACTTCGTTCTTTTTATAGAAATCCCTTATTTCTTTCTCTGTAAATCCCATACCCCGAAGAAGATCAGGTGATATCTTGTCTTTTGGTATGAAGACTGTTGCATGTAAGTTGAAAGGCATTTCAATCAAAGTTAATTGTACAATTCATGTATGCATCTAATACTGCAGTCATTCCACAGTTTACTCTCAGATCATCATTCGCCCTTACTTCATAGATAGGCCCATGAATCTGACGGTCGAAGCTTTGCACAAAAGGTTCACCCAGCATAAAGTCTGCACTCATCACCATGGGAGTGTCAGGTGAGAAATCCTTAAGCTTTTCAATTACCTCTCCGACTGTCAAGGCCTTTTCCGGCTCCTGGTACTCAATAATCCTTCTGACGTCGAACTTAACCGGGAATAGGCGACCGTTTGGAGCCTCCTCGTAAATTGGCTTTTGAAGAGCCATTGCAAGCATCAGTTCAGGCTTGCTTCCTGGCGAATTATGCCAGTCCTCCAACACGAGCACGGCATCGCATTGTGCCAATTGCACAAGGTCAAGTAGCATGATCTCCTGATAGAAGGAAGTATCATAGTCTGCTGCTTGCGCCAGGCTCTCGGCATGGCGACCTAGGCCGCTGGTTGTAGGGTTGAACACATCGTGACCTTTGCTTCTTAGCATGTCCTCGGCTTTCTTGAACTTGGCAAGTGTCTCCAGACTTGGATTGTTCTTGCCGATTTTTCCACAAACGTAAAATTTCATATCATTCAAAATTAATCCATTCACTCTTGTCTCTTTTCAAAGCTGCAGTATGACTGCGATTAGCCGCCCGGTGCTTTGCGTCATAGCGGTTATGACAGGTCTGGCACAGGGCTCTCAGATTCTCCGGATCGTTATGACGGGGATCATGATCCAGGTGCGCTATGGTCAGAACCACACGATAAGCACCATAGCTTGGCGCTTTCTTGACCACCAGGATATTGTTTTTTATCCCGCAGAACTCACACCGGTTCTGCGCCCTCGCCAGTATTTTTTTCCTGATCTCCTTCCAGTTCTTAGGGTAGAGATGTTTCAGTTCCGGTTTTATCGGCATATTTTCTTCTCTTTGTTTCTGATATCTTCTTTCCCCTTTCCTTGGCTGCAAAGGGATGTTTTATATACCATTTCTTCATACTTGCTACACGCTTGGACTTGGTTTCTTCACTTTCAATATGACCAGGTTTGAATTCATTCTCCGGGCAGATGTGCTCACCTTTCTTGAAGTGGCCAGGATAGCCTAGTCGTCTTGCCTCGAATGATGCCATCTTTAGATGTCTCATGACGTTGTTATGCTGCCATTCTGCATCCTTCTCAAGTCCGAGTTCCCTTGCCTTGCGTATAAGTGTGCGCTGACTAACCCCTATAATGTCAACCAAGTCTTCATTCTTCGTCGTGGCATATAATCTTTTTAGATCATCGAGCATTCTTCTATCCCAAAAGATGCGCCTTGCTAGTCCTCGATGCTCGATTTTCCTTCCTGTATTAGGATCTATCCGGATGCCATCAGGAACCTTGCGCGTCTTGTTGTACCAGTCTCGCTTGTTCTGCTTCTGACATTCCTTGCACCATGAGCTCAGAGTTCCGTTGCTGTAATGGTAGAAATCTTTCAGCCACAGCTTACGCCCGCAATGAGGGCAAACCTTCTTTCGCTTTTTGGGTCTCTCGGACATAGATCTAAATTTCGATTCCTAAATCACAAGTTCCGAATATCGGGCTGTGGTGAGAACATTCAACACAAAATTCTGACGGCTCATCTGGGAAAGGACAGCCAAGTGCTGCTAAATCTTTCCGCTCGATTCCCGGGAACTCATCGAGGCCTTTACTGTTGATGCAGTGTTGAGTACATGGGTCATTGGCTATTTCTTCATCAGCGCAATGACTGCATAGCTCATGTGTATCATCAGCCCACCAGCAACACCCCCAATCCGGATGATAGCAAGGGTCATTATCTGTGCAACCGCAGACTTTACAAACGCCGTACATAATTCTTCTACTTCTTTAATTTTATGAATCTCAAAACCTCTTTTTGAATACTTTCTGCAGAATTAAGTTCATCAGATGCTTTATCCAATTTATCTATCTGTTTTTCTGTGGCTTCACCTGATTCGTGAATACCTTTATAATATTCATAGCTACGTAATTTTCTAGCCACAAGCGAGCCTATTATCTGCGACAATACTTCACAATCCTCTAAATCGAGGCAAACATAATCGCTCCAAGGGTGCGACATATCGATTCTTGATTCTCCTATAAATGCCATAACTTCTGTAAATCGATTTCTTTTATTAATATTTTTCCTAGTTGTATATCCACATTTAATTGTTTGTTTCTATTATCTGGCCTTATCTCTATTTCTGACCCTTTCTTTTTGATTTTTATTATCATAACTTGTCCTCCTTTTCGTTATATACCATGCTTCCATCAGGGTTCAACCGGCATTGTTTGACTATATCACCTCCGATGACACGTTGAGTAAGTGCCTTTTCTACGATAATATAGTCAATTCTGGCAGCATAGTCCATGCCATGTTTGACTTCAATCTGAATCTGTCCACTTGTTCTTAATAATTGGATGTCATTCTTCTCGAATCGCCCGCCGGTTGTTTCTCTCAGCCTTCTTCGGAGTTCTATCACCCATCCATCGAAGTCGCCGTGACGGAAGAAACAGCAATTATTTACGTCGCGCATCATCTGGACAGCCTCGTTCAGATATTTTGGATGCGCCTTATAAAAGAAACTGTGACAAACAATCATAACGACACCCCC
>JAEEGK010002471.1_pt1 | contig 46302 bp, 37 predicted proteins | sample 8958771 | NCBI WGS metagenome assembly JAEEGK01 (sample SAMN16246547, study PRJNA631951) | gut metagenome | biome: gut microbiome; feature: rumen; material: SC-attached | host: Bos | place: Iran: Karaj | collected 2018-10 | reverse complement strand
TAGCCGGCATTGTTTACCAGCACGTCGATGGGCCCCACGGCGGCCACGCAGGCCTGCAGGGATTCTTCGGAGGTGACGTCCAGGGCGATGGGGATGACCCCATCGGCCTTTAACGGTTCCATCAGAGCCACGCGCCGCGCGGCGCCATATACTTGGTGCCCAAGTTGGGCAAGGGCCCGTGCGGTATCAAAACCGATTCCGCTGCTGGCCCCTGTAACTAAAATTTTCATAATCAATGTATTAACACCCCAAATCCCGGCCTGTGGATGGGCTCCGGGACAGCCTGGGCCGAGACGGATTTGACGGAAGCGGGAACAGGACCGCCGGTGGCGATGGAAAGAGCGGCGGCCAGCATCTTTTCCTGGGGGCTTCCCAGAGGAGCGGGATCTGCAGGATTGTCAGAGACCTCGTAGTCCGGAGAGATGCCGTCCGGCATGCTCAGGGTGACACCATTGCAGTCCGAGTAACGGGAGATAATGACATAGAGGCCCCAAGTAGGGAGGGCCTTTTTGCCCACTTCGATATCGAAACTGGCGTCTTTGAGGGAATCGAACCAGTTGGTGGCCTTGAGCAGGATGCCGCCGGTGAACTTGCCGCTGGTCTGCTTGCCAATCAGCGTCACGTCCATATAGGGTTTGAGTCCGCAGATAAGGGCCTCGGAGGCCGATGCCGTCTGGCCCGAAGTAAGAACCCACAGGTGCTCGATGCCGGGGTTTACCTTGAGCGGATGCACGGTCACATCCTGACCGGAAGAAGACGGATAGGTAACCTCCTTTTCGAAGCGTTCCACATCTTCGTCCGACTGGGTGAGAATGTCGTTATATACCTCTTTATTATAAATGGACTGGTTTTCAACGGCGTCAAGGGGCGCAATCATGGAGGCCAGGGTGACGCTGGTAATGACGTATCCGCCGGAGTTGTAGCGGAGATCCAGCACCAGGTCCGTGATGCCATCGGCCTTGAAACCGGCGAATACGGTTTCCAGGTCCTTGCAGGAATCCATTGTAAAATTGGTATAGTGGAGATAGCCGAACCGTTTGCCGCCATAGTCCAGCGTGGTGCTTGTCTGGACGGGGTTTTCATACATCTCCCTGGACTGGAGGTGGAGGGTTCTGCCGTCGTCCATTCCCAACGTGATGGAGCCATCCTGGATAAGTTTTGCGCCCACCGTCTTGTAGTTGTCCGGTGTCATACTTACCCCATCGATGGAGAGGATGGCGTCTCCCCGCTGGAGACCGGCCAGGCGGGCGGGGGATTTCTCATACGTATAGTTGACCACGGCGCAAATCTGGGTGTGGGCCTCATCATAGTAGTACATGGTGAAGTCCAGACCAAAGGTTTCCCCGTTTCCGGTGGAAATGCTCTCGAAGGAACTGTAATCTTCGTATAGCTTGGTCCATCGGTCCATCTCGTAGCGGCAGGCTTCCACCCTTTTGAAAGGGTCCTCCTTGGTGCTCCAGCCTTTCAGCCGGCTGCTCACATCGTCCTTCCAGAGATAGTAGGTACTCATTACGTTGTAGGCGAACGTATTGGCGTAATAGAGGACGGTACGTTCCTCGTCCGGGTTCATCTTTTGACAGGCCGAGGCCAGCAGCAGAACCCCCAGCAGGCTAAAAATACTTCTTTTCATTGCGGTAAAGAGCCAGGAAAATGAAAATCAAGATGGTGAAGGCCCAAAGGGAAGAGCCACCGTAGGAGAGCAGGGGCAGGGGAATGCCGATAACCGGCATCAGGCCCACCGTCATACCCACGTTGATGAACAGGTGCATAAAGATGCAGGAAGCCACGCAGTAGCCATAGATGCGGGTGAAATTGCCGCGGCAGCTCTCTGCGTCCAGGATGAGACGGGCGATGAGGAAGGTGTACAGCAGGATGACCACCAGGCAGCCCACAAAGCCCCATTCCTCTCCCACCGTGCAGAAGATAAAGTCCGTTGTCTGTTCCGGAACAAAGCCAAAGGTGGTCTGCGTCCCCTGCAGGAAACCCTTGCCCAGCAGGCCGCCGGAGCCGATGGCAATCTTGCTCTGGTGTACGTTGTAACCCACGCCGGCCAGGTCTTCCTTCATTCCCAGGAGAACCTCGATACGGCTTTGCTGGTGGGGCTGCAGCACATTCTCAAAGATATAGTCCGTAGAGAAGATGAGGGCCACGCCCAGCAGGAAAACGCCCGCCGTCAGGGCCAGGGACGGATTCTTGTCCCAGTAGGCGCGGTAGAAGAAGAAAGGCGTGGTGCCAACAGACAGGGCCAGCAGCACATACAGGGGCTTGATGCCCGGCAGGAAGCTCCAGAAATATCGGCCCGTCTCCTTGGCCTGCGGCACCCAGATCCGGTGGGACAGGTAATCCATCTGGTTCTCGGCCCAGTTGCCGGCCCATTCCAGAAGGGTGGGCAGGAAGGCCACGAAGACCACGAACAGGGCGCCCCACAGCAGGCTGCGCCAGGGATGGCTGCCGTTGCCGGTAAGGATGCAGAAGGGAACCAGGATGGCAATGAGCCCCACTACCGACCAGTAGGCACCGGCCGTGAGGGTGGCAATGAAGAGCGCAATCACCAGGCCAATCAGTCCCAGCCACCAGCCGGAGAAACCTTCCCGATACAGGACAAAGATGAAGCCCACGTATACCAGGGCGCTGCCGGTTTCGCTTTCGGCCACGATGATGAGCATCGGGAAAACGATGATGGCGGCCGCCAGCATAAAGTTCTTGAAGTTGGAAAGCCGGAAGTTCTGCAGGCTCAGCACATACGAGAGCAGTAAGGATGTAGAGATCTTGGAAATCTCTGCCGGCTGGAAGCGGATGGGTCCCAGGTCAAACCACGAGTGAGAGCCCTTGACGTCGCTGGAGACGAAAATCACCACCACCAATAGGAATACAACCAGTATGTAGAAGGGGATACAGATTCCCTCCCAGAGGCGGGGCGGCAGCACAAACAGGATGAGCGCAGCCAGGCCCAGCGAGCTCAGGATCCAAACAAACTGCTTACCGGCGCGGGAACTCCAGGCAAACATCGAGGCCGGTTCCGAGGAGTGCACGGACGCATAGATGTTGAGCCAGCCGATGAGCACCAGCAGCAGATAGACCCCGATGAGGGCCCAGTCAATGGACTGTCTTTTATGTGCGTGCTGCTCAATCATGTTTTACACGGGACATAAGGTTGGCTTCTTTCATCCTCTGCTCCAGGGGACCGCGCTTCACTTCTCCCTTGAGGTATTTCTCCACCATCAGGGAGGCCATGGGAGCGGCGTAGGTGGCACCGAAGCCGCCGTTCTCCACGTAAGCGGCCACGGCAATCTTGGGATTGTCCATAGGGGCGAAGCAGATGAAGACGGAGTTGTCGGCTCCGCGGGGGTTCTGGGCCGTACCGGTTTTTCCGCAGATGTCCAGGGAATCCACGTGGGCAATCCAGGCCGTTCCGCCCATACCGGCGCCGGAGTTCACGGCCCGCCACATTCCCTTGATGACCTTGGGAAAATGGGTGGTGTCCACCAGCGTGTACTGCTTCTCCGTAAAGCGCTTGTCAATCTCGACGCCTTCGGACTCTTTGATGATATGGGGGATGTAGTAGTAGCCGCGGTTGGCAATGGTGGCGCAGAGGTTGGCCAGATGCATGGGCGTAGCCAGAATCTCACCCTGGCCGATGGAAAGCGAAATCACCGTGGTGGAGTTCCAGCTTCCCTTGCCGTAGGCGCGGTTATAAGTCTTGGAAGAGGGGATGCTGCCGGAGAGCTCGGCGGGGAAGTCGCTGCCCAGCTTGCGGCCGAAGCCGAAGCTTTCCACCATCTCGTGCCAGTGATCCAGGCCTTCCGCCACGTTGTCATACTTGCGGTTGTCCAGGATGTTCTTGAGCACGTAGCAATAGTATGCGTTGCAGCTCATCATAATGCTCTCTTCCATATTGAGCGGGCTCTTGTGCCCGTGGCAACCCAGCTTATGGCCGGCGGCATAGGTATAGCCGTGGCTGCAGGAGTACATCATTTCGGGCCGGAGGACGCCTTCCTGCAGGCCGATGAGGCCGTTCACCAGCTTGAACACCGAGCCCGGAGGGTACGAAGCCTGCACGGCGCGGTTGTACATAGGCTTGTAAGGGTCGTTGGAAATCTCGTTCCAGTGCTTTCCTATATCGGCCAGCATGGAAACGTCGACACCCGGCGAGGAAACCAGCGCCAGGATTTCTCCGGTAGACGGCTCGATGGCCACGATGGAACCCACCTTGTTGGCCATCAGTTCCTGGCCATACTGCTGGAGCGTGGCGTCAATGGTGGTGACGATATCGTGTCCGGGGATGGCTTCCTTGTCTTCGGCCCCGTCCTTGTAGGGCTGCTCAATCTGATTGTGGGCGTTGCGGAGATAGATGTGGTAGCCCTTCTCTCCGCGGAGTTCCTTCTCACGGGCGGCTTCGATGCCGGTCATGCCGGCGTAGTCTCCGCTGCGGTATTCATCGGGATGGCTGTCCAGGAAGGCCTGGTTCACCTCGGAGACATAGCCCAGAAGGTTGCCGCCGGCGTTCATGGGGTAATCGCGGATGCTTCGGACCTGTCCGCGGAAGCCGGGGAACTTGTACTTTACCTCGTCAAAACGCATATACGTTTCGGCGGGGAGGTTTCGGATCATGGTAACCGCCTGGAAACCGATGGAGCGGCGCCGGCGGTTGTAATCTGCCATCCGGGAGCGGATGAAATTCGGATCCACGTCCAGCACGGTAGCCAGGGCCAGGGTGTCAAAGGTCGATACTTCGCGGGGATTGACCAGAATGTCATAAGCCACTTTGTTACCCACCAGGATGGTTCCGTTGCGGTCGTAGATGATGCCACGGGTGGGGTAGATGGTCTCGTAGAGGATGGCGTTGCGGTTGGCGTCTTCCTTATAGCCCCGGTCTACGATCTGGAGGGAGAAAATCTTGCCCAGAAGCAGCAGCGAAGCAGCTCCCAGGCCAATGAGCAGGCGGATATGACGCCCGTTGTCTTTCATTACTTGCGGGGATCAGGGGCCAATACGCCCAGCGTGAGGAGGGATACCGCGAAGCTGGCACCCAGGGAGGCAGCCAGCCGGAGGCCGTTGAACCACAGCGGGCGGGTGCCGGCGCCATCGGCCCAGATGTAGATGACCAGGAACAGGAGGAGGGAGAGGAAAAGGGCCGTGGCCACCTTCCCAAAGCCGCAGCGCTCAACGGAGAAGTCTTCCCTGCGGGCAAAAAGCTCCCGGCCCAGGACCAGGCCGATGATGCTGTTGCGGGCAAAGGCCACGGGGATGAGAGCCAGGGCGTTGAGGCCCAGTACGCCCTCGGAGAGAAAGTCTATGGTAAGGCCGGTGATGGCGGCAATGAGCATGGCGCCCACCGTTCCCACGCGGATGGGAATGCTGAGCACCATCACGGGGAGGAGGGTGAGGAAGATGTACGGCGTAACGTGGAAGTAGTTGCTCAGCAGCAACTGGGCCACGAGCAGCAGTACGTACGCTATCCAAAATTCTCCTCTTTTCATTCCTAGAAGGCTTCTATCTCGTCAAACGAGTCGTTATGCACTACGGTCACGTAGCGGACCGAACCAAAATCCTGGAAGAGCGTCACCTTGATCTCGTTGGTGGCGCCGTTGATCACGCGGGACTCTCCGGCCACGCCCAGCGGAATGTCCGGGGGGAACAGGAGGGAATGACCGCTGGTATACACGGTGTCTCCGGGCTGGTAGTGGTACTGGAGGGGAATCTCCTTGAGGAGGGCCATGTTGGAGTGGATGCCGTCCCATACCAGGATACCGCTGCCGCCATCGTTTCCGATGCGGGCGCTGATGGAGATGTCGTGGTTCTGGAGGGAGAGGGCAAAGGCGTGGTGCTCGCTTACGGCGTCAATGATGCCCACGACGCCCTTGGGGGTCACTATGCCGGATTTTTCCCGGACGCCGTCCTCGTAACCGCGGTTGATGATCAGGTAGTTATGCTGTTTGTTGCGGCTGATCTTCACCACCTCTGCAGGGGTGAGGGTGTAGCCGGAGTGGGAATCGGTTCTGGCGGTGTCGATGCGGGCCTGCCGGAGCTGGTGCTGAGCCTTGGCCAGCTGCTGCTGAAGGGCGTTGTTTTCCTCCACCAGCCTTTTGTTTTCGGCCGACAGGGAGAAATAGTTGCGGACACTTTCACTGGCTCCCCAGACCGTTCCCATAAAGGCGTGGCTCCAACGGGCAATCCACGTGCGCTGCAAGGCGGCACTGTTGGTTACCAAATGCAAACAGGCGATCTCCAAAAGAATGAAGATCACCAGGTTCGCAATTTTTGACAGGATGCCCCGCCCCCTCATGGCTTAGCGGATGAGGAAGGAGTAATTGTCAGTGTTCTTGAGGGCGATGCAGGTTCCGCGGGCTACAGCGCGAAGCGGGTCCTCGGCCACATAGAACGGGATGTTGACTTTTTCGGAGAGGCGCTTGGCCAGACCGCGCAGCAGGGAACCGCCGCCGCTGAGGAAAATACCGTTTTCCACGATGTCGGAGTAGAGCTCCGGAGGAGTCTGCTCCAGGACCTGCTGGATAGAGGCTTCCAGACGGGCGATGGACTTGTCCAGGCAGTGGGCAATCTCCTGGTAGGGGATGAGGGCCTCTACCGGGTGTCCGGTCATAAGGTTGGGTCCGCGAACCTGGAACGGTTCAGGTTCTTCGTCCAGCTGGGAGATAACGGCGCCCACAGCGATCTTGATCTTTTCGGCGGTGGTTTCACCAACCTTGATCACGTGCTGCTGACGGAGGTAGTTCTGAATATCGGCCGTGAAAACGTCACCGGCCACACGGATGGATTCCTGCTGTACAATGCCGCCCAGGGAGATGACGGCAATCTCGGTGGTACCGCCTCCGATGTCCACCACCATATTGCCCTTAGGGGCTTCCACATCCAGGCCGATACCCAGGGCGGCTGCCATAGGCTCGTAGATGAGGTAGACGTCACGGCCGCCGGCGTGCTCGGAGGAGTCACGCACAGCACGGATTTCCACCTCCGTGGAACCGGAAGGGATGCCCACCACCAGCTTGAGGTTGGGGGCGAAGAGGCTGCGATGACGGGCGTTCACCTGCTTGATGAAGCCGCGGATCATCATTTCTGCAGCGTTGAAGTCTGCAATCACACCATCCCTCAGCGGACGCACGGTCTTGATGCCGGGGTTGGTTTTCTCGTGCATCAGTTTAGCCTTCTGGCCCAGGGCGATGCACTTCCCTGTTTGGTTGTCGATGGCCACGATGGACGGCTCGTCCAGAGCTATTTGGTCGTTCTGGAAAATGACGGTGTTAGCGGTTCCCAGATCGATGGCCAATTCTTGGTTTAGGAATCCCATATCTGTTAATTTCTGTTTCTAGCAATTAGTCGTCAAAATTACGAAAAAATTCTTATATTCGCATAAAGTATTTTGCTATGGAAAGAAAAAAGTTTCTGGTGGTTACGGCAGGCGGAATGGGCACCCGGATGGGGGGCCCTGTTCCCAAGCAGTTTATGGAGCTGGAAGGCAAACCCATCCTGCGTCTGACCCTGGAACGCTTCCTGGAAGCCGAGCCCGATTTGCAGGTCATAACCGTGCTTCCGGAGACCCACATTTCCACCTGGCGGCAGTACTGCCTGCAGGCCGATTTCCGCTGCCCGCAGCGCCTCGTGAAAGGCGGCTTCACCCGCTTCCATTCCGTTAAAAATGCCCTGGAATTCGTGCCCGACGGCGCCCTGGTGGCCGTTCACGACGGCGTGCGCCCGCTGCTCTCCATAGCCAAAATCCGCGAGCTCTTTGCCAAGGCCCAGACGGTCCCTGCGCTCATCCCCGTGATGCCCGTCACGGACACGCTCAAGGTGCTGGAAAAGAAGGCCGACGGAACCCTGGCCGCCACCGGCGAACCCATAGACCGCAGCCGCATCTTTGGCGCCCAGACGCCCCAGATCTTCTATAGCGAGGGCCTCAAGAAAGCCTATACCCAGGGCTTCGACACCCTCTTCACGGACGACGCCTCCGTGGCCGAGAGATACCAAATACCGCTCACCTTCATCGAAGGAGAGCGGCTGAATATCAAGATCACGACTCCGTCGGATCTTGATATTGCCCGTGCCCTCGCACAGGCCCACTTAGTCTGAGGGGGCTCTGCCCCCTATTATCCCCCGCGGCCTCCGGCCGGGCGCTCTGCTGAGCGCCGGGTTTCATTATTAATGAGAGTGAAAAGTAGAGAGGAAATGATTAGTCGCGGCCGGTGTAAGTCGTAGACTTAAAGTCTTTTACCCAGACCTGACGCTCGATGGGCTCATCGAGGGAGATCATAGTGTCCGTGCTCTGGATGTAGGGAATCTTCTGGATGGTGTTCAGAAGAACCTCCATAAGGTGGTCATTGTCCAGGCAGTAGAGTTTGGCCAGGATGGCGTACTTGCCGGTTACAAAATGACACTCCACAATTTCCGGGATTTTCTTGAGGTTGGCGATGACCTCAGGATACTTGGTGGACTCGGACAGGGAGATGCTCACGTAGGCACATACGTTGAGGCCCAGGGCCTGGGGTTTCACCTGCAGACGGGAGCCGGTAATGACTCCATTGGCCTCCAGACGCTTGTAGCGCTGGTGGATGGCTGCACCGGAAACGCCGCACTCGCGGGCAATTTCCAGGAACGGCATACGGGCATTCTTTACAAGGTAAGATAGGATCTTTTGGTCGATCTGATCGATGTGATAACTCGCCATTTGCTTACAAATTAAAACTAACCGGCTGCAAATGTAAAAAAAATTTTTTATTTATTACGCTTGCCGGAAGTTTTTTTTGTGGGCTCTGACTGTGCGATAATCTCTTGACAATCAGCTTCGGTGAGTTTTGCAGCATCTTTTCCCTTGGGAATTTTGTAGTTGGAGGTGCCCTGTTTGATATAGGGGCCATATCGGCCGTTGATGACCTTGATATCACCAAATTCTGCCAGATATGCAGAGGCCGGTTTCTCGGCTACAGCCTCTTGTATGAGGGATTCGCACTCTTCCAAAGAGATTCTGAGGGGATCTTTGCCTTTAGGAAGTTTCACATTTTTATCACCGTACTTCAGATACGGGCCAAAGCGGCCGCGGGTGGCCACTACATCCACCCCGCCAAGCTGTCCCACAACGCGGGGAAGTTCCAAAAGTTTAAGGGCTTCTTCCAGGGTGAGGGTCTCAATGAGCTGACCCTTGGCCAGGGAAGCGCTCTGGCGGCGCTCGCCTTCTCCCTTCTGCACGTACGGGCCAAACTTGCCAAAGGCGGCAATCACTTTGTCACCGTCGGGGGCCACGCCAATCTCACGGGTGACCTTGCTGTAGTTGCGGTCCTGCATCACGCCGTCCACGTTCTTGTGGAAAGGCTTGTAGAATTCGTCAATGGTCTTGTTCCAGGCCTTCTTGCCTTCGGCCACCTTATCAAAGTCGGTTTCCACCTTGGCGGTGAAGTCGTAGTCCAGGATGTCGGAGAAGTTCTGCACCAGGTATTCCGTCACTATGAGACCAATTTCCTGGGGCAGGAGTTTGCCCTTTTCGGCCCCTACTACCTCGGTCTTCTGGCTTTCCTTGATGACGCCTCCCTTGAGGGTTAAGTTGTTAACCTTGAAGCTCTTGCCTTCCTTGTCTCCCTTGACGGCATAGCCGCGGCCCCGGGTGAGGGTGTCCACGGTGGCGGCGTAGGTGGAAGGACGGCCGATGCCCAGCTCTTCCAGCTTTTTCACCAGCGTGGCCTCCGAGTAGCGGACGGGCGGGGCGGTGAATTTGCAGAGGGCGCTTACGCCGTCTTCCAGCATAACGTCTCCCTTCTTGATGCCGGGCAGGATCACCTCCTGGTCGGCGGCGGCGTCTTCGTCGTCACGGCCTTCGAGGTACACTTTCATAAAGCCGTCAAAGAGAATCTCCACGGACTGGGTGCCGTAAAGCTCGGGGCGCTTGTCGGAAGAAAGCTTGAGGGTGGTGTTGAGGACGCGGCTTTCGGCCATCTGGGAGGCAATGGTGCGCTTCCAGATGAGCTCGTAAAGCTTCTTCTCCTGGGGCGTTCCCTCAATGTCGGTATTCTCTATATAGGTAGGCCGGATGGCTTCGTGAGCCTCCTGGGCCCCCTTGGACTTGGTCCGGTACTGGCGGGTGTGCAGATACGCCTCGCCGTAATTTTCCAGAATGTGTTTCTTGGCGGTAGCCAGGGCCAGCGACGACAAGTTGGTGGAGTCGGTTCTCATATAGGTGATGAGACCGCGCTCGTAAAGCGTCTGGGCCACCCGCATAGTGGTGGAAACGGGGAAGTGGAGCTTCCGGGCCGCCTCCTGCTGCAGGGTAGAAGTAGTGAAAGGGGCCGAAGGAACCCGCACGCCCTCCTTCTTTTCGACGGAGGCCACGCGGTAGCTGGCACCAATGCTGTCTTCCAGGAATTTCCGGGCTTCGGCCTCGGTGGCAAAGCGGGTATCCAGGGCGGCACGCACGTTGGCGTTGCTGCCTTCCGGGTGGAAGAGGGCCTCTACGCGATAGTAGGGAGTGGGCTCAAAGGCCATAATCTCCTTCTCGCGGTCCACAATCAGACGCAGGGCCACGCTCTGCACGCGGCCGGCGCTGAGCTTGGGTTGGATCTTGCGCCAGAGGATGGGGGAGAGTTCAAAACCCACCAGACGGTCCAGCACGCGGCGGGCCTGCTGGGCGTTGACCAGGTTCATATCAATGTCCCGGGGGTTCTCGATGGCCTCCAGGATGGCGTTCTTGGTGATTTCGTGGAAAACGATGCGGCGGGTCTTCTGGGCCGGCAGCTGGAGCGTTTCGCGAAGGTGCCAGGAGATGGCCTCTCCCTCGCGGTCTTCATCGGAAGCCAGCCAGACGGTCTGGGCTTCGCCGGCGAGCTTACCCAGCTCGGCCACTACCTTTTTCTTATTGGATGGAACAACGTATTCCGGCTGGAAACCGTTCTGCACGTCCACACTTAGCTTGTGCTCTTCCAGATCCCGGATGTGGCCGATGGAGGCCTTAACCAAATACTCTTTTCCCAAATACTGCTGGATGGTTTTAACCTTTCCAGGAGACTCAACAATCACTAAATTTTTCACATTCATGGTGCAAAGTAAGCTACATTTAGGGCAATTTTCCAAATTTTCTCACTACTTTTGTAAGTTGAACTTTTGGCAAGACCTAAGGTCTTGTACGCGTAAGATTTTTTTGGCAAGATGACAGACGACAAGAAGAAAAAGATTGTCAAGTGGTACTGGATTATTCTGGTAGCACCCTTTGTGGCTCTATTCCTTTTGCTGTGCATAGTTTGGGCCTTTGCCGACATCCCCTCCATCGAAGAACTGGAGAACCCCGATTCCAAACTGGCCACCCAGGTCATAGCGGAAGACGGGGAGATCCTTACTACCTACCATATAGAGAACCGTACCTTCGTGAGCTACGAGGAACTGGCTCCCTCGCTGGTGCAGGCCACCGTGGCCACGGAAGACAAGCGCTTCTACAAACACTCCGGCGTGGACATCCAGTCCCTGGCCCGCGTGCTGTTCAAGACCCTCCTCTCCCGGGATTCCTCCCAGGGCGGCGGCTCCACCATTACCCAGCAGCTGGCCAAGACCCTCTATCCCCGTGGAGAGCACGTAGGTAAAGTAAAGATGGTCTGGATCAAACTCAAGGAGTGGATCACCGCCATCAAGCTGGAGCGCAACTACACCAAGGAAGAGATTGTGGATATGTACCTCAATGCCATCTTCTTCGGCTCCAATTCTTATGGTATCTCCAGCGCTGCCAACCTCTTCTTTGGAAAGCAGCCCTCGGACCTTCTGGTAGAAGAGAGCGCCGTGCTGGTGGGTATGGTGAACAAGCCCACGCGCTACAACCCCATCATCAATCCGGACAATGCCCTCAAGCGCCGCAACCTGGTGCTGGACCGTATGTGCTCTATGAAGTACATCACCAAGGCCGAGTGTGACTCCCTGCAGGCCCTGCCCATCGTGCTGCACACCCGCCAGGGAGACCGTACCACCGGCGTGGGCCCGTACTTCCGCGATATGCTCCGCCGCACCATGAGCGCCACCCAGCCCAAGCGTTCGTCATACCAGTTCTATGAGGACTACCAGGCCGATTCCCTCCTCTGGGCCGACGACCCCCTCTACGGCTGGCTCAACAAGAACTCCAAGAGCGACGGCACCCAGTACGACCTGGACCGCGACGGTCTCCGCATCTATACTACCATAAATTACAAGATGCAGCGCTATGCAGAGGAAGCCATTGTGGAGCACCTGGGCAAAGACCTCCAGAACGCCTTCTGGAAAGAGCTCAAGTACCGCAAGAATCCTCCTTTCACGGCCGATACGGACAAGTCCGTCATTGAGACCACCCTCAAGCAGGCCCGCCGCTGGAGCGACCGCACCCGTATGATGAAGGCCTCCGGCCACACCGATGCAGAGATTGAAGCCTCCTTCAAGGAGCCCGTCAAGATGCGCGTCTTCACCTGGGACAAGCCCGGCTACCGCGACACCCTGATGACCCCGGACGATTCCATCCGCTACTACAAGTCCTTCTTCCGCGCCGCCTTTATGGCCATTGAACCCGGTACGGGCCACGTGAAAGCGTATGTGGGAGGACCCGACTACCGCTATTTCAAGTACGACAACGTTCGCCAGGGCAAGCGCCAGGTGGGCTCCACCATCAAGCCCTTCCTGTACACGGAGGCAATGGAGTCCGGTATGACGCCCTGCGATCCCGTGCTCAATTCGCCCGTAGTCATTGTGGTCAACGACGGAGACACCTGGTCTCCCCAGGATACCCACGCAGACGGCACTATGGTAGACCTCACCTGGGGTCTGGCCCATAGCTCCAACTCCGTTTCGGCCTATCTTATGAAGGAACTGGGCGCGGCGTCTATGGTCTCTATGATGCGCAAGATGGGCATCTCCGGCTTCATTGATCCGGTGGCATCCCTTTGCGTGGGCTCGGCAGACCTTTCCGTCTACGATATGGTTACCGCCTACAACACCTTCCCTTCCGGAGGTACCTATACCTATCCCATCTTTGTCACCCGCATTGAGGACAGCGACGGCAACGTGCTGGGTCAGTTCAGCGACCGCAAGCGTGAAGCCCTGTCGCTGCGGGCCACCGGCGCTATGATTCAGATGATGCGCGCCGTGGTGGAATCCGGAGGTACCGGTGCCCGCTTGCGCTTCCGCTATGGCCTCAAGGGAGAGATTGCCGGCAAGACGGGAACCACCAACGACAACTCCGACGGCTGGTTCATAGGTTACACGCCCACCATTACCGCCGGCGTATGGGTAGGGGCCGAAGACCGCTACGTCCACTTTACCAACACCAACCTGGGTCAGGGAGCCAATATGGCCCTTCCCATCTGGGGACTGTGGATGCAGAAAGTTATCAAGGACGGCACCCTGGGCATCTCGGAGACCGATGTGTTCCCGGAGGCCCTCAAGGGATCGTACTGCAACGGCGTGAAGCAGGAAGAAGAGAATCCCACGCCCGAGAAATCTGAACTGGAAAACTACTATTTCGAATAATGTCCAAGTATCAAGCGATTGCTGTAATATACGGTAGCGACTCCTCCGAGTGGGAGGTCTCTTGCCGCAGCGGAGAGTTCACCGCTTCCCGCATAGATGAATTCAAGTACGATGTCTACGAGATTTTTGCCCGCTTCGGTGAGTGGAAGCTCGTGGCTATGCGCAAGGCCAACAGTATGCGCCAGGCTTTCCCTGAGGGTGCTCAGCCCGTGGTGGACAAGTCCGACTTTTCCGTACTGGTTCTGGGAGAGAAGATCAAGTTTGATTTCGCCTACATTATGCAGCACGGTGCTCCCGGTGAGACCGGCCTTCTGCAGGGTTATTTTGAGATGCTGGGCATTCCCCACTCCACCTGCAGCGCTTTCGTGACCACCGTAGCCTTTGACAAGTACTCCTGCAAGAGTTATCTCCGGGACCAGGACTTCGTGAAAATGGCTCCCGACGCCATTGTGCGCATAGGAGACGACATAGACATCTTCAGCGCCAAGACGGTGGCCCGCCTGGGTCTGCCCCTCTTTGTGAAGCCCACCAGAGGCGGTTCCAGCTTTGGCATTACCAAGGTAGAAAAGGCCGAAGACCTGCCGGCTGCCATCCGCTTTTCCTTCACGGAAGGGGAGGTGGCCATTGTAGAGAAGGCCGTCGCCGCCCAGCACGAGCTCACCTGCGCCGTCTACAGGGACGGTAAGGAGATAAAGGCCCTGCCCATCATTGAGATTATTTCTGAAACCGGCTGGTTTGACTACGATGCCAAATACAACGGATACAGCCAGGAGGTGTGCCCGGCCCAGGTTTCCGAAGAACTGACCCATCAGGTCCAGGAAACCAGCAAGCGTATCTACGAATATCTGGGTTGCAAAGGCCTGGTGAGAATGGACTACCTGTCGGCCCAGGATGGCCTCTATTTCCTGGAGATAAACATCATTCCCGGAATGACCAACGCTTCGCTGGTGCCCAAGATGATCCGTACCGCAGGCATCTCCCTGCCCGACTTCTTCACCACCATCATAGAGAACTCCTAGTCTATGCTGCTGGTAGACTTTCTGAAAGAAGGGACGCAGTCTCTGGAGTCGTTGTACCCTACAGCCGAGGCCAGGAACCTGGTTTCGATGCTGTGCCAGGAGCTCATAGGCACCCGGAGCTATACCCATATCATTGACCCCCAGTACACCATTGCCAAAAAGGACGAACCTTCCCTGGAAGCCAGTCTGGAGCGTCTGAAAGCGGGAGAACCCATCCAATACGTGGTGGGCTTCAGCGAGTTCTGCGGCCGCCGTTTCCACGTGACGCCCGATACGCTCATCCCCCGTCCGGAGACCGAGATGCTGGTCCGGGAAGCCATCAAGGTGGCCGACCGCCTGCACCGTCTCCGCAGCCCTTATGGCAAGAGCGCTGAGCCCGTGCGCGTACTGGATCTGTGCACCGGTTCCGGCAACATTGCCTGGTCGCTGGCCTTGGGCGTACCCGGGGTGCAGGTGGTAGGGGTAGACCTTTCAGAAGGGGCTCTGGAAGTAGCCAAAGGGCAGAATTTCACCGCCGAGCTAAAAGCCACCGGCGCCGTGGCTCCCACCTTTGTAAAGGCCGATGTCCTGGACACCGGGCAGGAGTTCCCCTTCGGCCCTTTTGACCTTATCCTTTCCAACCCTCCGTACATCCAGGAGAAGGAGAAGGCCTCTATGCGGCGCAATGTGCTGGACTACGAGCCGGCTTCGGCCCTGTTTGTGCCTGACGAAGATCCCCTCCTCTTTTACCGCGCCGTTGCAGCCTGGAGCGCCCGCTTCTTTGAGGCCGAAGGCGTGGGCATTTCGGAGATCAATGAGGAGCTGGGAACCGACACGCTGGAGGTTTTCAGGGCGGCCGGATTCCAGGAAGTGGAGCTATTGAACGATTTTTTTGACAAAAACCGCTTCGTTTTCTACAAGAAGTAGGCTTTCTATCCCCGTGAAATGCCGTTTATGAACTTAAGGGTGTGAAACCTTTTTTACACCCTTAACTTTTCGGTTCTTTGCACAAAGGAACCGGAGTTAAAAACCGGCAGTCACGATATGAAAAACTATGCGCTTTTGGCTGCCCTTTGCGCAGCGCTGGCCTTGGGATGTAACGAGGCCTCATTAACACCCGTAGAAGAACCCGAAGTCCCCGCCAAGGAGCCCGCCGTGCTGTTGGAAGACGTGGCCCGCATCCTGGCCCGCATCCCATTGGAAGGCGAGCAGCTGGACGAGGTCTATGACGCCACCCACGCATCGTCCGTCAACGGGTACGACGAAGAATACAGAATGCAGGAGCTCTTCTCAGACCCCGGCAGCGGCGTAGGAGGAGGAGAATCCACCAAGGCCGATGGATACCGCAAACCCCTCCGGGAGCTCATCCGCGAGGCGGCCCTGGCCACCAAGGCTTCCGACGGACTCGAGGACCCGGATGCCTGGCTGGAGGCCCTTTCGGCCTCGGATATCCAAATCTATTGGCCTTTCTCGGAAAAGTGGAATGGGGACGCGTTCCCCGTGATTACTTTTGACCCCGGCGGGGACGCTCCCCAGAACGAGGGTTACGCCGTGGGCCCGGACGGAAAAGTAACCAAGGTCCTGGTCACCGAAGAGATGGCCCGGGAGCAGCCGGTGTGGGTAGTAAACCGCAACTCAGACGCAGACTACAAGACCCTGGAGATGCTCCGCCGCGAAGACCCTTCCTGGGGCCAGGGCGGGGGAGACATCCTGGTTACCAAGTCTACGGACCCCGACTCCTACTCCCTCGTTCTCCGCTCCTTCAAGGCCCGCCGCCAGTTTGACAGCTGGTTTGCCGGAGCCAGCGAATTCTGGGTCAAACTGGGCTCTATTGAGGATTTCAAGGCGTCCACCGAGGGCGAGCTCCGGCTCTACGAACCCACCATTACGGATTTCATCGTGGTGGTGCGCCGCGGGCAAATCAACGAGTTCGTTCCCTTCAATGCTGTGCTGGTGTCCAGTTGGAATAAAATGTTGGAATCGTGCGCCCTCATGATCATCGAGGACGATGGCGGAACCCAGACCTCCTGGAAATGTTCGGCCACCGTCAAGTACGAGTCCAAGGCCTATGGGTTTGAAATGGACTTACCCCTCCGCACCCGTGACGACATAGTCTGGCGCGGCAACCTCACCCGCACTTTCGTAGAAAAGAACAACGGCCACACCATCTCCCTGGGCGATGTCCAGCTGGTCCTTGAGCTGATTTAACTCACCGTCATTTCGCAGACGGCGCAGTCGAAAGACAGTTGGAGCCGCTCTTTCCCGTTCCGGAGGAAGAGCGGTTCTGCTTTTTTCGCCTTCCCCTGCTTCGGGCACAGGCCCAGTTCGTGCCGGATGCAGTATTTGCTGCGCATAAGCTCCCCGTTGGAAGCATATTCCAGCCGGAAAGAACTGTTCTCATCCTTTTTACCCCGTTTGATGGGAAGAGCTTGGACAGGAAAAAGGTCCAGCTTTGCTGCCAAATCCCTTCGCAGGCCATTCAGGGCCGATGTGGGAAAGAAAGGTACAGGACCCTCCACTTGTAGGGAAGGGGCCTGGAAAGCATAATGTTCGCAGCGTTTTCCCAGCTGTTCCCTAATGGTTTGCAGCATTCGCTCCGGGTCGCGGGCGGTATCGGCGGGGGTGGGAAGTTGGGCCTGGACTTTTCGGCCATCTTCACTAGTGGCGAAGGCCAAAAGCTGTCCGTCCTTCAGCGTCATTTCCAGTCGGATGTCTATTTCCCGTACGGGCCTGGCTGCCTCAATCTGCCGCTCAAAGGCGGCGCTGATGTTCCGGTACAGGCGCACACCTTCCTTCAGCCCGGCGGGCTGCTTGCAGTGGACCGTATACCCTTCACAGACATCGGCCCGGAAGCCGCCTCCCTCGAAGGTGAAGCCGTCTCCGTTGGACAGGACGATGCCGGAAGAGGCCGGCTTCAGGACAAAGCCGTCCGGGGTGAGGCGCTGGACGGTGCCAATATATTCTCCGCCTCCTTCAGCGGCCCACGGGCCGCGTTTCCCATCCAAAAACAGTTCCGTATAGCCACGGTTGAAGGTCTTGTCGAGGTCCGGAACAAAACTGCCCAGGACATGGCCAAAAGAAGAGCGGCGGTAGCGGTCCGGATAGCGGTCCACCAAGGCGTCCAGGGCCTCAGAGTAGGCTCTGACCACATTCCGCACATAGGACTCTCCCTTGAGCCGTCCTTCAATTTTGAAGGAATCCACCCCGGCATCGGCCAGTTCTTCCAGCCGGTGCAGCAGGTTGTAATCCTTCAGGGAGAGAAGGGCTTTGTTTCTGACCAGCGTCTTGCCAGAAGCGTCTTCCAGGTCGTACAGGCTCCGGCAGGGCTGGGCGCAGGCCCCGCGGTTGGCGCTTCGGCCCGTGAGGTATTCTGAAAGGAAGCACTGCCCGCTGTAGCAAACGCAGAGGGCTCCGTGTACGAAGAACTCAATCTCCGTGTCCACCGCTTTGTGGATGGCCTTGATCTGTTCCAGAGACAGTTCTCTTTCCAGAACCAGCCGGCCAAATCCCAGACTTTGCAGCCCGCGGGCTTTTTCCGGCGTTCGCAGGGCACACTGGGTAGAAGCATGCATGATGAGTTGGTTGCTCATGGACAGCACGGCTGGATCCTGCACAATCAGGGCATCCACTCCGGCCTTTTCCAGGGCTTTCACAAGCTCCTGAGCCTGGGGGATTTCTTCCGGATTCAGAAGCGTATTGACGGTGGCGTAGATACGCGCGCCAAAGCGGTGGGCATACTCACACAGTTTGGCAATGTCCTCAATGGAATTGCCGGCCGCCTGCCGGGCCCCGAAAGCCGGACCGGCAATATAAACGGCATCGGCCCCGCAGTCAATGGCTGCGAAGCCGATGTTTATGGTTCTGGCTGGAGCCAGTAGTTCCAGCGCTTTCACGACTTATTTCAGAGCCTTGAGCTGGGCCTCGGCCTGGGCGGCATACTTGGTGCCGGCGAGCTTCTTGTAGTACTCGGTGGCGGTTGCCTTGTCGCCAGCCTTCTGGGCGGTAGCGGCAATGGTGAACATGATGTCAGCGGCGTCCTTGGCGTTGGGGCTCACTTCCAGGTACTTCTTGTAAGCGTTGATGGACTCCTTGCTCTTGCCGGCCTTGGTGTAGGCGCTGGCGATGAGCTTGTAGGCGTTGGCGCTCTCGGCAAAGCTGTTGGACTTCTCCAGGGCGGCTACGGCGTCGAGGTTCTTGCCGGCCTTCAGGAGGGCCTGGCCTTCGCGGAGGTAAGCGGTGGAGAGGAGCTTGGCGGCATTGGCTTCACCGAGCTCGTTGGCCTTGGTGAGGGCCTCGATGGCGGCGGCGCTGTCACCACCCTGCATCAGGGCCTGGCCCAGCAGGAGGTTGGCCTTGCCGTCTTCGGGATTCTGGGCAACCAGCTCCTTGAAGGTAGCGGCGGCACCGGCGAAATCCTTGGCGCTCATCTGGGTGGAACCCTTACGCATATAAACGTTAGGGATGAGGGTGGCTACCTCGGCGGCAGCATCGGCCTCTTCGTATTCTGCGGCTACGGACTTGGCCTCGGCCAGGGTGGCGAGGGCCTCATCGTAGGAAGCTTCGTTGATCTGCTCCTTGGCAATGGAAAGGAGGGCGCCGGTGATGGCGGTCTTGCACTTGGAAATGAACTCAGCGGCCTCATCTTCCGTGCAGGCCTTTGCCTGTTCGAGTGCGGAACGGAACTTAGCCAGGGCCTCGGTCTTGTTGGTCTCCATAGCCTGGGCACCAGCGTTGAAGGCATCAACGGCTGCATTGAAATCCTGTGCACTGGCCACTGCGGCTGCAAGGCTCAGCGTTGCGATAGCTACAAATAGTCTTTTCATTTTAGTAAGATATTACACTAAATTAAACATTCGTTTAGCACACGAGTTGCAAAAGTAGCAAAAATAGTTGTAATTTTGTACACAAAATTCTTAAAAATGAATCTTTGCAGGCAATACAGTAGGTTCTTGCTACTTTTGGCGCTGTTGTTTTTCTCAACAATTGTGCCAGCGCAGACCCTTCCCAGCCTGCCCAAGGACAGCCGCATCCAAAAAGGCAGCCTTGCCTGCGGCGTCCGGTATTATATGGTTACCAACCCTTCGGCCAAAGGCTATGCCCATATTGCCATCATCCAGCGGGATACGCCCCTTTCGGACGCTTCGCGGCAGCAGCTGGACCCTGCTTTCCTGTCCCGTATGGGCGTTGCCCCCGGTGAAGATGGCTATGTAAGCGACGTAGACGGCTCCACGGTGTATCACTTCCGGGACGTTCCCTTCTACAAGCCCGAAGTGCTGGACTCTATGCTCCTTTACTCCTTTGCCCGGGTGGCCCTCTCCAAGGCCGAACAAGCCGTGGTGGTAAGCGGAGACATAGATCCGGTAGAGCTCAAGAAGAAGATGGACATCTTCTCTATGCTGGTACCCAAGATGCTGGTGAAAGAGAATCACAGGCCGGATTATGTCTGGGAGCCTTCTCCCGCTCCGTGGGTAGACGCCTATCCTTCGCACTCTCCGGTGGCCGAGATTTCGGTTACCTATGCCGGAGCCCGCGTTCCCTTTGACTATATGAACACGGCCCAGGCCATTGTGTCGGACCTCTTTGGAGAGGAGGCTCAGGCCATCGTGCGGCACCGTCTGTCGCGCAACCTCCGGGATGCCGGCATCCCTTACGGCAACATTGGCTTCCGTTCCCTCCGCAGCAAGGACTACGGTGGAGACGAGCGTTACACCGTCACTGTAAGCGTGGCCAAGGAGCACGTAGATGAAGCTATGCGCGTCCTGTCTTCCACCCTCGCAGAAATAGACTCTTTTGGCGTTTCGGCCCGTGAATTCTCGGACGCCAAGAAGGTGCTCACCGCCCAGATCAGAAGCCGCGCGGCCACCACGCCTTCGCAGGAAGACGACGTCCGCCGCTGCGTGGCCAACTTCCTCTATGGCGCCCACCTGGCCCCCTACTCGGAGACTATGCGCCTGTTTGCCAGAAAGAATCTGGCCGATACCACCGAAACCCGCTTCTTCAACCTGTTCACAGATGCCCTCCTGGGCCAGCTGGAGAACCTCACGCTGGAATTCACCGGCGCCCCCGACTCCCTGGACAAGGACCAGGCCCTGTTCAACTACAACCTGGCCTACCTCTACGGTTCGGTAGTCCCCAGCGAAAAGACCTACGACTGGCATAGCGCAGACAGCTCCCGGCTCACCGTTTCGGCCCCCAAGGTCAAGATAAAGGCCGAAAAGACCGAGCCCGTCACCGGCGGCACCCTCTGGACTTTCTCCAACGGTATGCGCGTGGTGTTCAAGCGGGTTGCCGGCAGCGGCGTGTTCCATTATGCCCTGCAGCTCAACGGCGGCCTCAGTCAGATTGCAGACCTCAAGGAAGGGGAGGGCGGTTACATTGGAGACCTGCTTTCCCTGTACGATGTGGCCGGCATCCCGGCCCCCGCGTTCCGGGATCTGCTAAGCGCCGGTGGCGTAAGGATGGAAACCGAACTCTCGGTTCACAGTTTTGCCCTCAAGGGCGAGGCTCCGTCGGGCCAGCTGGAGTTTCTGCTCAAGGCTTTGCTGGGAATGGCCGGCAACCGCAAACTCAATGTAAACGAGTTCAACCATTACAGCCAGAACGAGGCCCTGGCTCAGCCGTCCGTAACGGATTTGCTGTACCAGCGTCTGGTTCCCGGCTTTGTGTATACGTCCAATAAGCTCCCCGGCAAGCTCACCGCCGATACGCCTGCCAAGGCCCACAAGTACTACAACGAGCGTTTTGCCCATATGCAGGACGGCGTGCTCATCCTTTCCGGAGACCTCAAGGAAGAAGTGGTGAAACCCCTTCTGCTGCGTTACCTGGGCGGGTTCCGCACCGATAAGGAGACCGCTGCCCGCAAGGCCGTAGCCATGAAGCCGCTCACCGGTACGGTTACCTCTCCCATCCAGGGACGGCCCCGCGGCCTTTACGTGCTTATGGACGGCGAGTACGCCCTTACCTCGGACCATTACTACACCTCCCTGGTGGCGGTTCGCGCCCTGGAGCAGACCCTGGTCAAATACCTGGCCCCTTACGGTTACACGGTAAAGACAGGAACCAACTTCTTTGCCCAGCCGCAGGAACGCTTCCAGATTGAACTTACCTGCCTTCCGGCCGCCCAGTCCGGCCTTCCGGAGCAGACGCTTTCGCAAGATCCGGAAACGGTGCTGCCGGTGCTCCGCCTGGCCCTTCAGTCCAGCGTGAACGCCAAGATTGACCCCGTGGACCTCAAGGCCTGGAAAGCCCGCCTGCTGGCCGATGTCAAGCTGGAACTCTCCAGCCCCTCGGGCTTTGTGGCCACCCTGCTGGACCGCTATGCCAACAACAAGGATATCGCCAGCCGCTATGAAGAGAGCATTGCGGCCATCAATGCGGCCAAAGTGCAGGAATACCTGCGCGCCCTGGTGAGCGGCGGCCGTATAGAATTTGTGTCGGAATGAAGCCCAAAGACTTTGGAACCATCATCGAGATAGGGGACGTTCTGGTCTCAGAAGACGTAATCCTGGAATACTTTGCCTGCGACTATGCCGTTTGCAAGGGTAAATGCTGCATAGTGGGGGACAGTGGCGCTCCTCTCAAGGAAGAGGAACTGGAGCCCATAGAGGCCAATTACGAGGCCTTCAAGGACCTGATGCGCCCCGAGGGCCGCGCCGCCGTAGACGCCAAGGGCTTTTTCGAGATAGACCGGGACGGAGATCTGGTAACTCCGCTGGTGCCCGGTAGCGAAGAATGCGCCTTCTGCCATTTTGAAGACGGCAGTTGCTTCTGCTCCATCGAGCGCCGCTTCTGCCAGGGTAAGTCCACCTTCAAGAAACCCATTTCCTGCTCCCTCTATCCCATCCGCGTGGTAGATCTGGGAGGAGGCCGATGCGGACTCAACCTCCACCGCTGGGACATCTGCAAAGAGGCCTATGAAAAAGGGCGCCGCGAAGGAATCCGGGTTTACGAATTCCTCCGCGGGCCGCTTACAGATGCTTTTGGAGAGGAGTTTTACTCCGCGTTGTCTGCCGCTGCCAAGATGTTGATAGCAGCATCGTAATCACTTTCGTTCACTTTGACCTCGATGGGCTTGGCATAGCCCAGGGAAGGGAAAGAAGAGTCGGCTGTAAATACGCCGGCCGGGATGCCGTTGTCTCCCAGATAGGCGGCGCAGATATCGGCCTGGTTCCTGTCTACGAAGGTGGCAACCGTTTTGAATCCTTGGGTGTCAGTCGTCATATTGGTTGAGTTTACGGTCCAGGAGCATAGCCACGCGGACGAGGTCCCGGGTGAGACCCTCCGCCTGGAATCCCTCCAGAACAGGGTTGATGGTAATGGTGTCTTCCCAAAGGCGGGCTACACGGTTGGTAGCAGACTTGAGGTGGTACCTGCGGCCGCCTTCCGGGGTTTCACCGGCAAAAACGTATCCCCGGGTATCCAGGGCTTCATCAATGGTTTTCCAGTGCCCGGCCGGGTCTCCGGTGGCGTGGACGGTGCGTTTACCGTAACCAAAGAAGGGGTAGATAAGGCTCATAAGGGCAAAGGCCGCCAGAATGAGCTGAACCGATTTCCAGCCGCTTCTGAAGGCGGTGTTGATATCGGTGGAAGCCATACCGCTGAGCATCATAATGCCAATGATTACGCCAAAGATGAGCGTAATCTGGATGAAGTATTTCAGCGCGCGTCTGAGGTGCTTGATAATCATATCAGTTCTCGTATAATTTCGTCGGATACAAAGAAGTGGTCTTCCGGGATGCGGTAGCGCCGGCCTTCCTTGGCCAGGGCGCCGGCTGCACAGAGGCGTTTAATGTTGTCCCGCAGGCAGTTGGCTTCCAGGAACTCGGCATCCACGCCGTGGGAGGTCCGCAGGGCCAGCATCAGGGTCTCCACCTTCTCATCTTCTACGCTCAGGGATTCCTTCGTGAGGGTGTAGCCGGTGAGCTCGGGGCTGTTCCAGCATCGGCCTCTTCCGCTGAAGGAATGGGCCGAAGGACCCAGGCCCACATAAGGCCGGCGGGCCCAGTAGCCGCCGTTGTGCACGGCCTCATAGCCGGGCTTGGCAAAGTTGGAAATCTCGTAATGGAGGTAACCGGCGGCAGCCAGCTTGGCGCAGAGGATGTCGTACTGGGCGCGGCAGACTTCGTCCGAAGCTTCCTCGTACTCTCCGTTTTCCAGCCGGTGGGCCAGCACGTTGTCCCCTTCCACGGTAAGCTGGTAGCAGGAAATGTGCTCGGGACCCAGTTCCAGCACCTCGTCAATGGTCTTCTGCCAGACGTCGTTGGAGAGATTGCTAAGGCCGAAGATCAGGTCCACGCTGATGTTCTTGATGCCGGCTTCGCGCACCATCCGGAAGGCTTTCTTGGCATTCTCGGCGTTGTGGCGGCGGTTCATCCACTTGAGAAGGTCGTCGTCCAGGGACTGAATACCGATGCTGATGCGGTTGACGCCCAGTGTCTTGAGGCTCTCCACGTAGGGGAGTCCCTTCTCTACAAGGTCCTCCGGGTTTACTTCCATAGTAAACTCCTGGTAGGGCCCGCCGTGTCCCACTTCCTCCAGAGCCAGGAGGATGCGGGTTAAACAGCTTAGCGGCAGCACCGAAGGGGTGCCACCGCCAAAGTAGAGGGTTTTGGGGTTGTCGTCCATTTCGCGGCTGCGGCGCTTAATCTCGTCACAGATTTCCCGGGTATAGGCCTCGGTCATTCCTTCTGCGACAATCTCTGAATAAAAGTCACAGTAAATGCAGAAGCTCTTGCAGAAAGGGACGTGGATGTAAATCATATTATCTGAGCATACATTCGGCGCGGCCCAGGAGGCTCTTCTCCGTGAAGACTTCCAGGGTATAGACGCCCTTCTGGAATTCTCCGGTGTCGTTGATGTATACAGACAGATCTACTTCATTTCCTTCATAGTCAACTTCACGGGAGGCGGTAGCCTGCAGGGTTGCACCGTCAACGGTGAATTCAATGGATTCGTTGTTCAGGAGCAGCACGCCGTCCGGATCCTTTACGCGTACATACACGCGCACCGGGCCGTGGTCTGCCAGGGAGTTTTCTACCAGCGTGAGGTTGGCCACCATATAGCGTACGCGGCTGTGGCGGTCACCCACCTTGTCGTTGCTGTAGTAACCGTTGAGGGAGATGGCGCGGGCCTTGAGGACCTTGCCGGCGTTCACCTGCGAAGACAGGGACTCTACCTGCTGGGTGAGTTCCTCGTTGGCACGGCGGCTCTCGGCAGCCTCGCGGCGGGCGGCGGCGGCATCGGCCGTCAGGCGCTTGTTGAGGTTGTTCAGGGAGTCAATCTGGACAATGTAGCCCTTCATAATGGTACGGAGGGTGCCCAGTTCTTTCTCGTACTGGCGAATCTTGCTGCGGTTGGTGGCTTCGGTCTTGGCCAGCTTCTCAATGAGCTGGGCCACCTGCTCGCGGGAGGTATCCAACTGGTGGTTGATGGCTTCGTAATCCGAGCTCAGGGCCGAGAAATCGGACTGCAGCTCGACCATCTGTCTGGCGAGGTCGGCCTTTTCTACTTCCAGCTGGCTTACCAGCGTACTGCGCTGATACAGAAGGTATCCAAGTACCAGGGCCAGGACGGCGGCCACGATGGCCAGGACGGTCATCAGGGTACGGGGTCCTTTCTTTTCACGACGTTCGCGCTCTTCGCGCTCTATTCTCTCGAGGGGATCTTCAGTCATAGCTAGTATCTTTTTTTAATTAGTAGATTCGTACAAATATAGTTATATTTGTGCAAATAACGTGCTATGGACAACATCTTTTACCAGCGAGTAGAGGCTCTCCGCGCCCTGATGAGGGAGAATCATTGGGATATAGTTATCCTTACCGGCAGCGATCCGCACGCCAGCGAGTACCCTGCCAATCGGTGGAAACAGGTGGAGTGGCTGTCCGGTTTTACCGGGGAAGCCGGGGATCTTGTGATAACGCAGGACCACGCCGGCCTCTGGACCGATACCCGCTATTTCATCCAGGCCAACAAGCAGTTGGAGGGTACCGGTATTGTCCTTCACAAGATGCGTGTCCCCGAGCAGGTTCCTATTCCGGAGTGGATTGCCTCCCTGGGAATGGATGAGCCCTGCATAGCCATAGACGGCCTGTGTTATACGATGGACGCCGTCCGCGAGTTGCGGGAATCCGTCCCGGGCGCCGTCCTCTTCCCCGTTCCCGATCTTCTGGACAGCCTGTGGGAGAACCGCCCCGGCGTTCCGTCCTCTCCCATCATCACGCTGGGAGAAGACCTGGTGGGGATGTCCCGCGAGGCCAAGCTTAGCTGGCTGCGCAAGTGGCTGGTGATCCAGGAGGCCGATGCCATCCTCCTTTCGGCCCTGGACGACATTGCCTGGATGCTGAATGTCCGCGGCTCGGACGTGGAGTACAATCCCGTGGTCATTTCCTACCTGCTGGTCACGTTGGAAGACGCCCAGTGGTTTGTGCGCAAGGATGCCTTCACCGCACCGGATCCCGACACCCAGGACACCTTCCAGGAGTTGCAGGCCGATGGCATCCAGATCCGCGATTACTCAGACATCAGCTTTGCCCTGGAATCTCTCAAAGAGTCCGGTGTAGACTTTATCTGCCTGGATCCCGCCACGCTCAATGTTTCGCTGCGGGAGGCCGTAGACGCCGGAGAGCGGATTCCTCTTACGTTGGAACTTCCCAGCCCGGTCCAGGCCAAAAAGGCGGTCAAGAACGAGACCGAGATTGCCGGTATGCGGGAAGCCCATCTGGAAGACGGTCTTGTGATGGAGCAGTTCCTTTACTGGCTCTCGTCCCGGGCCGGTCAGGTCAATGAGTGGGAGGCTTCCGAGTACCTCCATTCCCTCCGCGAACAGGTATCCGGTTTCCGCGGAGAGAGTTTTGAGACCATATCGGCCTATGGCCCTTCGGGGGCTCTGCCGCATTATGTGACGCCCAAGATGGGTTCGGCCCTTATTGAGCCGCACGGGCTTTATCTTTGCGATTCCGGCGGCCAGTACCTCTTTGGCACTACCGATATCACCCGTACCGTTCCTATGGGTCCCTGTACGGCCCTGGAGCGGGAAGACTATACCCTGGTGCTCCGCGGACACATAGACCTTTCTATGGCCATCTTCCCCCGCGGAACGGCCGGCTGTCAGATTGACGCACTGGCTCGCGAACCCTTGTGGCAGGCCAAGCGCAACTTTGGCCACGGCACCGGTCACGGCGTGGGTTTCTACCTGAACGACCACGAAGGCCCGCAGGATATCCGGCAAAACTTCAACCCTGTACCCCTGGAGCCCGGTATGATTGTCTCCGACGAGCCCGGCCTCTACCGCGAAGGTATGCACGGCATCCGTCACGAGAACGTGGTCCTGGTCCGTTCGGTAGGGGACAACGAGTTTGGTTCCTGGCTGGGCTTCGAACCCCTCACCCTCTGCCACTTCGACACGTCCTGCCTGGAACTCTCCCTCCTCACCAAGGCCGAGGCAGACTGGCTCAACGCCTACAACGAGCGCGTGTACCGCACCCTCTCGCCCCGCCTCCCCGCCGAGGTGGCCGCCTGGTTAAGAGAAAAAACCCTCCCGATCTAGGGGAGGGCTCTCCGTTTGACTAAAACGCTTTACTGATTCAGTGCATCGGCGCTCTTGATGAACTTGCTCAGGTCTTCGTCGGAGACGTGGTAGTTCTGCATCTCACCGGAGAAGTACTGGTCGTAGGCGCTCATATCCACAAAGCCGTGGCCGGAGAGGTTGAAGAGGATGGTCTTCTGCTCGCCGGTTTCCTTGCACTTGAGGGCCTCCTGGATGGTGGCGGCAATGGCGTGGCAGCTTTCCGGAGCGGGGATGATACCCTCGGTGCGGGCAAAGAGAACACCGGCCTTGAAGGAATCCAGCTGCTCAATGTCAACGGCCTCCATATAGCCGTCCTTCATGAGCTGGCTCAGGATAACACCGGCACCGTGGTAGCGCAGACCGCCGGCGTGGATGGCAGCGGGCTTGAAGGTGTGACCCAGGGTAAACATGGGGAGGAGCGGGGTCATACCGGACTCGTCGCCAAAGTCGTACTCGAACTTACCCTTGGTGAGCTTGGGGCAGGAGTAAGGCTCTGCTGCAATGAAGCGGGTCTTCTTGCCTTCCAGGATGTTGTGACGCATAAACGGAAGGGCAATGCCGCAGAAGTTGGAACCGCCGCCAAAGCAGGCAATCACAATGTCGGGATACTCACCGGTCATAGCCATCTGCTTCTCGGCTTCCAGGCCGATGACCGTCTGGTGCAGGCACACGTGGTTGAGCACGGAACCCAGGGCATACTTACAGTTGGGGGTGCTAACAGCCAGTTCGATGGCCTCGGAGATGGCGCAGCCCAGGGAGCCCTGGTCGTTGGGGTTGCGGGTGATGATGTCCTTACCGGCACGGGTACTCATAGAAGGGGAAGGAGTGACCGTGGCGCCAAAGGCCTGCATAATGGAGCGGCGGAAAGGCTTCTGCTCATAGCTTACCTTTACCATATAAACGGCGCAGTCAATGCCAAACTTCTTGGTGGCATAGCTGAGGGCACCGCCCCACTGGCCGGCACCGGTCTCGGTGGTGAGGTTGGTTACGCCCTGCTCCTTGGCGTAGTAGGCCTGGGCAATGGCCGAATTGAGCTTGTGACTGCCGGCGGGGCTCACGGACTCGTTCTTGAAGTAGATGTGAGCGGGGGTTCCCAGGGCTTTTTCCAGCTCATAGGCTCTCACCAGCGGGGTGCAGCGGTAGGCGGCGTACTGCTGGCGTACTTCTTCGGGGATGGGGATCCATTCATCGGTCTGGTTGAGTTCCTGGTCGGCGCAGGCCTTACAGAAAATGGGATACAGATCTTCGGGCTTCAGAGGCTGCTTGGTGGCCGGGTGCAGGAAAGGCAGCGGCTTGTTGGGCATGATGGCCTGAATGTTAAAGTAATGAGTAGGAATCTCACTGTCCGGGAGGATGTACTTTTTCTGTTTCATAATGCTAAGTGTTTTATGTTTTTAATTGTTTTGTTGATTATTTACTACACAAAAAAGGCCTGCTGTAAGTCAGCAGGCCTTTCTATACTTATAACTACGGCGAAGCGACTTACAGGGTTAAGCTGTAAGTGCGCCACCAGTTATTGTTGTTCTTTCTCATGCTGTTGCAAAGATGAACAATAGAAATTACAAATGCAAGAAAAATTTCAAAAATTTTTAAAAATTGGCCAGAAGTGCCTGGGTGTACTCTGCCGAAGCGGTACCGCCGAGGCTCTCGATGTAAGCGTTGCAGGCCGTGGCAACAAAGAGCAGAACGATGAAGGCGGCTACGAGGATGCCAATGACTTTGAGGCGCTTGAGCCACTTCTTGTTATTCCAGCCAATGGTCTGGAACATGCTCCAGAAGCCGTGCTCCAGGTGCAGGAAGAGGGCGATGAACCATACGATATAACCGGCCAGAACCCAAGGGTTGCGGAAGGTGGCAATGAGGAGATAGTAAGGATTCTCTGCCTCTGCACCCATAAATTCCTGCAGCTGCATCTTGGCCCAGAAGTGGGTGAGGTGGAAACCGAGCAGGCCCAGGATGATGATGCCCAGGACGGCCATGTTCTTGGCGCTCCAGCTGTCGTTCTTGGCCTTGGAGGCAACCTCATAACGCTTGAAACCACCACGCTTCTTCACGTTCTCATAGCTGAGCCAGATACCATAAACAATATGGAGCACGAAGCCCAGGGCCAGGATGGGAACCATAAGTTTGATGACCGGGGAGGACATGAAATCGCAGCCCAGCTGGAACCAGCCGTCTCCGTGGGTGTAGGGCATATTGTCTGCTGCCACCTTACCGAACTTGCCGTGGAAGGAGTCCAGTACGGAGAAGAAATTGATGGTGCCGTGAAGGAGCAAGAAGATAATAAGGAAGGCGCCAGTGACGCTCTGAATGAACTTCTTGCCGATAGAAGAGGTTAAAAAGTTAGCCATTATTCTAGTTTAGTTGATTTCTTAAGTATGCAAATATAGGAATCTTTCTTGGAAGTATCCCAATTTTTCGATACTTTTGTTACAATTAAAAAGGAAACCCAATGTACAAACGCGTTTTACTCAAGCTCAGTGGCGAAAGCCTCGGAGGGCCCGCAGGTAAGGGCCTGGATACGGTCTGGCTGGAAAAGTATGCTAAAGAAATTGCGGCTGCGGCCAAGGCCGGTCTTCAGATTGCCATAGTAAACGGCGGCGGAAACATCTTCCGCGGCCTGCAGGGTGTGGGCAAAGGCTTCGACCGGGTGGACGGAGACAAAATGGGTATGCTGGCTACGGTCATCAACTCCCTGGCCCTGAGTATGTTCATCAAGGCCGAAGGCGTAGACGCCGTGGTCTTCACCTCCACGCCTATGGAGCCGCACGCCAAGTACTATATGAGAGACGACGCCGTCAAAGTGATGGAACGCGGCGGCGTGGCCCTCATCGCCGGCGGTACCGGCAACCCCTTCTTCACCACGGACAGCGGAGCCGCCCTCCGGGCCCTGGAGATTGGGGCCGATGCCCTCCTCAAAGGCACCCGCGTAGACGGCGTATACACCGCCGACCCGGAGAAAGATCCTTCGGCCCAGAAATATGAGGAGCTTTCCTTTGACGAAGCCATCTCCAAGCACCTGAAGGTGATGGACCAGACCGCCTATGCCCTCTGCAGCGACGGCAAGATGCCCATCATTGTCTTTGATATGAATGCCACCGGCAACCTCACCAAACTCCTGGCCGGAGAAAAGGTGGGAACCCTTGTACACCCGTAAATAACCAACATTAATAACACAGAGATATGAAAACTGAATCCTTTTTAGGCTTTTTGGCCGGCGCCGCAGTAGGTGCCCTGGCCGGTATCCTCTTTGCCCCCGCAGCCGGGGAAGAGACTCGCAAGAAAATAATGGAAGCCGCTGCTGAAGGCTACGATCAGGCCAAAGAAGGGGCCGAAGAACTGAGCCACAAGGCAGAGGTCCGCTACCGCTATGCCCGCAGGGAAATGAACGCCCTCAAGAAGACCTTGATGGAGCAGGGCGCCGAACTCAAGGAAGAGGCCCGCAAGACCCTCATGGAAAAACTGGATCAGCTGGAGAAGTATTTCGCCCACGAAGAGGGGGAGGAAGAAGTAGACGAGCAGCCTCAGGAGGCATAATATGGCCGGCTACGACAAACCCCTGCAGGACTTGGTTTCCGAAGCCAAGACCTACGTGGACCTGCAGGTAGACGATCTCAAACTCCGCATCACCAGGGGCCTGTCCCTCTCGCTGGGACAGGTCATTGCCCTGGTGCTGGCCCTGGTATCCCTCTCCGTTGTATTACTGGCCATCGGTGCGGGTTGCATTATCCTGCTGGGTGACTGGCTGGGCAGTTATGCCCTGGCCTCTTTCATTGTGGCCGGATTCTATGCCCTCCTCACCCTGATTCTGTTCCTGCTTAAGGACAAGCTCTTTGTAAACGGCTTCGTCAGACTCTTTGCCAAGGTATTCTTTCAAGAAATGGAGGAAGAGCTATGACCCGCAAAGAACTCAGAAAAATCCGCAATCTCCGGGAGTTGGACATGGCTCACCTGGAGCTTGTCAACAGCCTGAATCGTAGCAGAAATGCTATGAGAAAGGATATCAAACGCATTGAGAGAGTGTTCAAGCCCTCCAATATGTTCTCTTCCGGATGGAGAATCATGGCTCCGTCTACACCCACTCCGAGCCAGATCATGCTGGGCCTGATCAGACGCCTCAAAGCCCGCCTGAAGGGCGCGTAATCCTACAAGTTAATGAAACGCATTGTAATCATCCTTTGCCTGATGGTGGCCGGAACGGCTGCCTGGGCGCAGAGCAAAATTGTAACGGACAGCATCCAGAGCGCCAAGCTGGGCTGCGAACAAAAGTACAACGTTTACCTTCCCAGCGGCTACAAGGCCACGGAAAGCTATCCCGTCATTTATCTGCTTCACGGCCTCTATGGAGACTATAGCAACTGGGCCGGCACCGGCCGTATGAAAGACGTGGCCGATGAGCTCATCGCCTGCGGAGAGCTGGTTCCTTGCGTGATCATAATGCCCAACGCGGGAGACAATGACGTTCACAATTACCAGAACGGTTACTTCAATGTAGAGAACTGGCCTTATGAGGACTTCTTCTTTGGCGAGTTCCTGCCCGCCGCCGAGCAGAAGTATAACTGCGGCGGCAGCAAGGAAAAACGGGCCATTATGGGTCTTTCTATGGGCGGCGGCGGTTCCATCGTGTATGCCCAGCGTCATCCGGATATGTTCTCCAGCGCCTATGGTATGAGCGCCTGGCTGGACAACAAGCACCGCGAGGTGCGAGGCTCCAACAAGCCCGGCAGCAAGCTCTCCATTACGGACGAGTCCGTGCGGGAGCATTCGGCCCTGGATTTCATTGACAACGCTACGCCGGAGACCATTGCCCAGCTCAAGACGGTCAAGTGGTTCCTGGACTGCGGAGACGACGATTCCCTGATGCTCCTTTCCGTGCAGCTGCACCTCAAGATGAACGAGGCCGGCATCAAGAACGAGCTTCGCGTACGCAACGGCGGTCACACCTGGGAATACTGGCACACGGCCCTGAGACTCTCTTTCCCCTTTGCCAGCCGGAACTTCAGTCGATAAGGATCAGTACGGCCGAAGGGTGGTTGAAATGTAGGGACACGATAGGGGCCGATGTCCGGTTGAGGGTAGCCTTCCACCAGGCATCAAACACCACCTCATCTGTGGGCCACTGAAGCCCTTCGGAGGAAATCTTTAAAGAATTATCAGCGCTGAATAGCGATATGCGGCGGCCTTCACCCAGGTGGAGGTCGCAGCTGTCTGTAATGGCGAAGGCCGTGCCGTAGTCCGAAACCATAGACACGCGGCGCTCTCCCAGGTCAAACATCCGGGTGTACTCCATAAGGAGACCCAGGTTGCCAATGGTGTGGTCTTCGCGGAGGCCGGTGGCGCCCAGGATGGTAATCTCCTGCACCTCGGGATGCTCCCGGAGCACCCAGCGCATAGCCTTGGTGAGGTCGTTGTAATCCTGCTCGCTCTCGGGGTAAAGGCAGGCCTTATAGCGCTCTTTCAGGTCCTGGGGGACGGAATCCATATCTCCCACCACCACCAGGGGCTGGGCCGAAGGATTATGCTCCACCCACTTTTTCAGCGCACCGTCGCAGCAGACAACGCCCTCGGCCGAATCCAGCAGATACAGCGGATACGGCTCCGTAGGGAAGGCCCCGTCGCAAAGGATGATAATGCTATTCATCTTCCTTGGGCTGGGCCTTTTCTACCTCGGCCTTGGAGGTGCCTTGGGTAGTGGTGTAGGCAGTGGGATTGCGGAAGCCCAGCAGGAAGGACTTCACGTCCATCCGCTTCTTGCCGGCCAGCTGGAGGTCCGTGATGGCAATGGCGCCGTCCTGGGTAGCAATGGCCAGGTACGTCTTGCCGTCGGACAGCACGGTGCCGGGTGCGGCGTGGAGGTCTTCCCGGATTTCTCCAAAGTAAATCTTGAGCTGGACGGGTTCTCCGCCGCCTTCCGGTACCAGTTCGGTGAAGGCGCAGGGGAAGGGGGAGAGACCGCGGATGAGGTTGTAGACGTGTTTGGACGTGTCGTTCCAGTCAATATGCTGGAGCTCACGGGTGAGCTTGGGAGCGGGCTTGAGGAGCTCGGAACCCTGGATGAAGCTGCGCTGAACACGCAGTTCCACATTCTTCTGGATAAGGCCCTCCACCGTTTCCACCACCAGCGTGGAGCCCAGCTCCATAAGCTTGTCGTGGAGGTCTCCGGCGGTGTCGGTGGGCTCCACGTGGCACTCGGAGCGGAGGATGATGCCGCCGGTGTCAATCTTGTGGTCAATCATAAAGGTGGTGACACCGGAGATGTTTTCTCCGTTGATCACGGCCCAGTTGATGGGGGCGGCGCCGCGGTACTGCGGCAGCAGAGCGGCGTGCAGGTTAAAGGTGCCCAGCTTGGGCATACTCCACACCACCTCCGGCAGCATACGGAAACCCACCACCACAAACAGATCGGCCTTCCAGGCTGCGAGGGCCTTGAGGAACTCCTCGTCCTTGAGCTTCTCCGGCTGCAGCAGCGGCAGCTCGTGCGCCACGGCGTATTTCTTGACGGCGCTTTCGTTCATCTTGAGGCCGCGGCCGGAGGGCTTGTCGGGTACGGTAACCACGCCCACCACTTTGTAACCGGCCTTCTGCAGGGCCTCCAGCGGACCCACCGAGAACTCCGGCGTGCCCATATATACTATACGTGTCTTTCTGAACATACGAATGAATTGACTCTTGATTTTGCGGAAGCCGGCCTTGAGCAGGTCCATATTGAACAGGCTGGAATCCTGCACGGCCTTGACGGTGAGGATGCCGCCTATCGGCGCCAATACAAAGGCCGAAATGAACTTTCCAATAAAGGCCGAAGTGACACCGTTGTTGCCCAGGCGCTCTCCAATGATGTCAATGACCCAGTAGAGCACGAAGAACAACATAGATATGATGGCCGGAGCGCCCAGACCACCCTTCTTGAGAATGGCACCCACCGGCGCACCAATGAAGAAGAGCAGCAGGCAGGCCAGGGCCTGGGCATACTTCTTCCAGATTTCCACGTTGGTACGGTGGATCAGGTGGGTATAGTTGGACGACTCCATCACCTGGTTGTTGGCGGTGGTGGAATATTGCTTGGCGCCAGAGATTGCGCTGTCGTAGGCCCTTTTCTTGTCGTTGAGGCTTTTCCAGGGACCGTTGGTATGCACGTCCATCACCGTGGAGGAGACGGAACGCCAGCTGGTATCCAGCTGCTTGCGGTTGTCAATGACGCCGTTGCGGAGGAACTCTTCCACGTGGCGGCGCGTACCGTCGTCCACCAGGGTCTGGAGGGAGTCGCGTCCGTTGTGGAGAGACTTGAGGTTCATAGAGCGGACCTGCTCTCCGTAGCGGGCACTGTCGGACTGGTGGTAGGCGTAGTTCTCCAGCGAAATCACCATCTCCTGGCGGGAGAAGGCCACACGCTGCAGAGTCAAGGTGGTATCCTTGTATTTGCGCGTGTTCTCTTCCTGATAGCTTATGCCGTCGTACATAGTGAAGGTCAGGTAATCCTTGACCTTGGACATCTTGATGATGCCGCTGTCGGCCACCGTGATGCGGGTATTGCCCTTGGAGGCGCTGTGGTCGTAGACCTGGATGTTGTACATCATCCCGGTCTCCTTGTCACGCCTTTCCACGCGCAGGATGTAGCCCTCGATACCGTCGTAGAAGATGCCCGTGGGAATCTTGATCTCACTTTTGGTGCGGCGGATATCGTCGCGCATAGTGTAGATCTGGTTGATGGAGTAGGGGACCAGGCGGTCTCCCACAAAGAAGGCGCCCACGCAGATGAGCAGGCTGATGGCGGTCATAGGGGCGAGCACGCGGGTAAGCGAGATGCCCGAAGCCTTGATGGCCGTGAGCTCAAACTTTTCACCCATATCGCCCAGCGCCATCATAGAGCTGAGCAGGGTGGCCAGCGGTATGGCCAGGGGGAGCACTTGGCAGCTGCCCCACATCATAAACTCAAGGATCACCTTGAATTCCAGGCCCTTGCCCACCAGCTCATCTATGTACACCCAGAGAAACTGCATGGCCAGAATAAACACCACAATCCCCAGCGTGGCCAAAAACGGCACGCCAAAAGATTTGATGATGAATTTATCCAGCCTTTTCATTGGGCGTTATACCCGGCTTGACCGGGTATCTTATGCAGTAGCTACTTCTACAAGCTTGTTAAGGGCATCGGTGAGGCCTTCTACCAGACGGCCGCCGGCGGTTGCCAGGCCGGGCTGTCCGCCGCCGCCGCCCTGGATGAACTTGGCGGCTTCGCGGATGTCCTTACCGGCGTTCTTGCCCTTGGCCACGAGGTCGTTGGAGTACATCAGCAGCAGGTTGGGCTTGTCGTCGTAGGAGAAGGCGCCGGCCAGCACAAAGTTCTGGACCTTTTTCTGCAAAAGCAGGGCCACGTTGCGGGCCAGGGCCGGATCTACGGAAGAATCGAGGCGGACCACCTTGATGCCGTTCACATCCTGGGCCTTGGCTTCCAGCTTCTCGGCCAGGGCTGCGGCCTTCTCGGCTGCAACCACCTCCAGCTGCTTGCGGGCGTCGGAGTTTTCGGCAATCATCTTTTCAATGGCACCGGTGAGGTCCGGAACATTGTTGAACAGGCTCTTGATACCCTTCAGGAGGTCTTCCATGTTGTGGATGTTCTCCATAGCGCGGGCACCGGTGACGGCCTCAATGCGGCGTACGCCGGCGGCCACGGCACTTTCGGAAACAATCTTGAACAGGCCGATGGTGCCGGTATAAGGGGTGTGCGTGCCGCCGCAGAGTTCAATGGAATCTCCGAAGCGGACCACGCGAACCACGTCTCCGTACTTTTCTCCAAACAGGGCCATGGCACCCATGGCGCGGGCCTCTTCCATAGTGGCATCTCGCTTTTCGCAGAGCGGGAAGTTGGAGCGGATGAGTTCGTTTACGCGGGTTTCCACGAAACGCAGCTCTTCGTCGGTCATCTTCTGGAAGTGCGAGAAGTCGAAGCGGAAATAGTCCGGTCCCACGAAGGAGCCCTTCTGCTCCACGTGCGTACCCAGGGCCAGGCGCAGGGCCTGGTGCAGCAGGTGGGTGCAGGTGTGGTTGTTCTGGATGTGACGGCGGCGGCTGTTGTCCACCATCAGGGTATAGGCCTGGGTACTGGTGGAAGGCAGACGCTCGGCCAGATGGATGGTCAGGTTGTTCTCCTTGACGGTGTTGAGGATCTGGATGCGCTCGCCGTTTTCACCCTCGATGAAGCCGGTATCACCTACCTGGCCGCCCATTTCGGCATAGAAAGGCGTGCGGTCGAAGACCAGCTGGAACAGTTCCTTGTTCTTCTGCTTCACGGTGCGCTGCTTCAGGAGGCGGGCTCCTTCTACGCGCAGGGTGTCGTAGCCCACGAAGACTACATCGGCCTCTCCAAAGACCATCCAGTCTCCAAACTCGTTGGCGGTGGCGTTGCGGGCGCGCTCCTTCTGTTTCTGGAGCTCGGCGTTGAAGCCTTCCAGGTCTACCGAATAGCCTTTCTCGGAGGCGATGAGCTGGGTGAGGTCGATGGGGAATCCGTAGGTGTCGTACAGTTCAAAGGCGTCGGGGCCGGCCACCATCTTGGTGGCGGCGTTCTTGGCCATATTATCCTCGAGCATACGGATGCCGCGGTCCAGGGTGCGCAGGAAGGCGTTTTCCTCTTCCTTGATCACGTTGGTGATGAGTTTCTGCTGGGCCTTCAGTTCGGGATAGGCTTCTCCCATATCGGCCACCAGCTGAGGAATGAGGCGGCAGAGGAAAGGTTCATTGAAGCCCAGGAAGGTGTAGCCGTAACGCACGGCGCGGCGCAGGATGCGGCGGATCACGTAGCCGGCCTTCACGTTGGAAGGCAGCTGGCCGTCGGCGATGGAGAAGGCGATGGCGCGGATGTGGTCGGCGATCACGCGCATGGCCACCTCGACGTTGCCGCCCTCGGCGTATTTATGACCGGAGAAGGCCTCTACCTGGCCGATGAGGCCGGAGAAGACGTCCGTCTCGTAGTTGCTCTTCTTGTTCTGCAGGATCATGCACAGACGCTCGAAGCCCATACCCGTGTCGATGTTCTTGGCGGGGAGGGACTCCAGGTGGCCATCGGCCTTGCGCTCATACTGCATGAACACGAGGTTCCAGATTTCGATGACTTCGTCGTTGTCCGTATTCACCAGCTTGTTGCCGGGGATCTTGGCGATCTCTTCGTCGCTGCGGAGGTCGATGTGGATCTCGGAGCAGGGACCGCAGGGGCCGGTGTCACCCATTTCCCAGAAGTTGTCGTGCTTGTTGCCGGTGAGGACGTGGTCGGCGGGAAGGTGCTTGAGCCAGGCGGCCTGCGCCTCGGTGTCCAGGGCGGTGCCGTCTTCCTCGGAACCCTCGAACACGGTAGCGTACAGCTTGGTCTTGTCAATCTTGTACACATCGGTCAGGAGCTCCCAGGCCCAGTCGATGGCCTCGGTCTTGAAATAGTCTCCGAAGCTCCAGTTGCCCAGCATCTCGAACATGGTGTGGTGGCGGCCGTCGTGGCCCACGGCTTCCAGGTCGTTGTGCTTACCGCTCACGCGAAGGCACTTCTGGCTGTCGGTGGCGCGGGGGAATTTGGGGGCGGAGTTGCCCAGGAAGATATCCTTGAACTGGTTCATGCCCGCATTGGTGAACATGAGCGTAGGGTCGTTCTTGATGACCATGGGGGCCGACGGAACTACGGTGTGGCCCTTCGATGCGAAGAAATCCAGGTATTTCTGGCGAATCTCTTTAGATGTCATATATACAAATTAAATATAGCCTGCAAATTTAAGCATTTTTAACCGATTTTCCTTACAGGAGGGCATAGATTGTGCAGGAGGCATGCCCGTTTGAGAAAAATGCCTATCTTTGCGAATCGTGGCTAAGAAAGACGAATCCCAATATGTCCTGGATCCGGAGACCTTGAAGTATGAGCTTCAGGAGGTTTCGCACACGGAATGGTGGTCGCTCCCGCTGGTGGGGGCGATGGGATTCTTCGTGTTCCTGCTGTACATGTGGATCTGCGTAGCCACGGAAAGCATCAGCCTGCCCAAGACGGCCATCCTCCGTTTCCAGAATACGGAGTGGAAAGCCCGCGTGGACCAGATGAGCCAGCAGCTGGACCACTATGAGGACCTGCTCTCCCAGCTGGAAGTGAGGGACGACCGGATCTACCGTTCCGTTTACGGTATGGACGAAATTCCCGAGAGCGTCCGCCAGGCCGGTTTCGGCGGCGAAACCCGTTACGCAGAGCTCCAGGGAACGTCCCTTCTGGACGTGACCCGGCGCCTGGATGTGCTGGAGAAGCGCATCTTCATCCAGTCCAACTCCTTCGACGAGGTGACGCACCTGCAGCAGACGGCGGGTGACATGGCGGCCCATATCCCGGCCATCCCGCCGCTGAACACGGACCGCGAGACCTATCGGCTCTCCAGCGGCTTCGGCTATCGCTCGGACCCGTTCACGGGCACCAGCAAGCGGCATACCGGTCTGGACTTCGCCTGCAAGCCCGGCAACCCCATCTACGCCACCGGTGACGGCGTGGTCGTGAAAGTGGTCACGGACCGCAAGCAGGGTTACGGCTTCCACGTAGAGTTGGACCACGGTTTCGGTTACAGAACCCGTTACGCCCATATGTCCCGCATCGACGTGTCCATGGGGCAGCAGGTCAAGCGAGGGGACTGCATCGGCGCCACCGGCAATACCGGCCGTTCTTCCGGCCCCCACCTGCATTATGAAGTGATGTACCGCAAGGAATACCAGAACCCGGCCCTGTACCTGGATCTGGACATCTCACCGGCGGACTATTTCACCATGGTCCGCAAACCTGAACAGTAACTATGACCAAGAAGAAACCGTCCCGTTTACAGAAAATCCTCACGAACGTTCTTCGTCACGTGGTGGCGATGATTTCCTTCGCGGTGGTCCTGTACGTGCTGTTCGCGCTGTTCTTCTCCACCGACGAGGAGAAGCAGCTCCTGAAGGAGAACCGCCTGTATCGGGAGCGTTATGCCAGGATGGTAGAGAAGACCCAGCTCATCGGAGACGTGGTGGAAGGCCTCCGAGACAGGGATAACGATATCTACGAGGGACTGTTCAAGACATCGGCCCCTACGGCGGACCTGATCAATGTAGCCAGCTTAACGCCGCTGGCCGATTCCCTCTCCGAGAGTTTCTACGTCAATTCGGCCGCTTCCACTTCCGGAACCCTGATGCTGATGGCGGGCAGCGTGGAGGCTAATTTTGCGGAGGTCTTCCGTATCCTGGAAGAGAACCGCGCCTCCGTTCCGCCGCTTTCCCTGCCGCTGCACGGCATGTCCTATGTCCAGACCGGCGCTTCCGTCGGCCTTAAGTACAATCCGGTGTATAAGCTCCAGGTGCAGCACGACGGCCTGGACCTGGTGGCCCCGCAGGGCGCGTCCGTCTATGCCGTGGCCGATGGCGTCGTCTCCGACGTGGTCCGTTCGCGCAAGGGTCTGGGCAATACGGTGGAAATCGACCATGGCAACGGTTTCGTGACCCGCTACTGCCTCATGGGTGACATCGCCGTCGCGCGCGGCCGCCGCGTGAGCCGGGACCAGAAAATCGGCACCGTGGGCATTTCTCCCACCCTTCCTGCTCCGCACCTGCACTTCGAGGTACGCCGCGAGGGGCGTCCGGTGGACCCCATCAACTATTTCTTCGCCTCCGTCTCTCCGGAGGAATATGTCAGGATGATGTATCTGTCCGTGAACACGGAGCAGAGCATGGACTAATAATCCCCGCGATCCATTTCCCGCCGCACGTCCTTCTCCTTGATGGACTGTCGCTTGTCGTACTCTTTCTTACCCTTGGCCAGGGCGATCAGGAGCTTGGCGTAGCCGTTGTCGGCGATGAAGAGCTTGACGGCCACGATGGTGAGGCCTTTTTGCTTGTCGGCCTGCTGGAGGTGGCGCAGCTCCTTGCGGTTGAGGAGGAGTTTGCGGTCCCGCACGGGCTCGTGCTGGTTCCAGCTGCCCCAGTGGTAAGTGGCGATGTTGATGCCCCGCACGAAGAGCTCATTCCCCACGAAGAAGCAATAGGAATCCTGCAGGGAGCATTTCCCCGCGCGGATGGATTTGATCTCCGTGCCCACCAGCTGGATGCCGGCGGTATAGGTCTCCAGGAACTCGTAATCGAACGAGGCCCGGCGGTTTTTGATCAATATGGTGCTCTTGGCTTTGGGCATAGGATTGCAAAGGTAGCACTTTTTTCGTAATTTCGCCCTTGTGAACAAGACCGAGCTTCTTCCCGACAGGCCGGGCATTCCGCCGATGGCCCAGCTTCCGGACCCCGAAACCGTGGATCCGGCCGACCTGCTGCGCGCCTACGCCGCCGGCGAGATCGACCTCATCTGCGTCCTCGGCCCCACCGCCTCCGGCAAGACGAAGTATGCCGTGCAGTTGGCTACCGCCATGGCCGGCCCCGACCGGCCGTCTCCTGAAATCCTTTCGGCCGACAGCCGCCAGGTGTACACCGGCATGGACATCGGCACGGGGAAGGACCTGAAGGAGTACGGCGACGTGCCCTATCATCTCATCGACATCGTTCCGGCGGGCTCCAAGTTCAATATCTATCAGTATCAATCGGCCTTTGCCGATGCCTGGGCCGATGTCCGCCGCCGCGGGGCTGTCCCCATCCTCTGCGGAGGGTCGGGGCTGTATATCGAATCGGCCACGCGCGCTTACAAGTTCGGGAACGGCGCCGGCCTTCCCGCAGAGAGGCTTCCGCAGAGGGTATATTATATAGGTACGCTGGTTTCGCGGGAGGAACGCGTCGCGCGCATCGACCGCCGCCTGGAGGAGCGCCTGCAGGAGGGGCTGGTGGAGGAGATCCGCGGCCTGCTGGAGAGCGGCATCCCCGCCGACGACCTCATCTACTACGGCCTGGAGTACAAATTCGTTACGCAGTACGTGCTGGGGCAGCTCAGCTACGAGGATATGGTCGTGGCCCTGGGCAATGCCATCCATCAGTTCGCCAAGCGCCAGATGACCTGGTTCCGGGGTATGGAGCGGGACGGCGTGCGTATCCATTGGGTGAAACCGTAAAAAAATTTGGTAGATTCAAAATTTCTTCCTACCTTTGCAGCCCTTTTGAAATATGTGGATAGATTTGGCTGCTTGCAACCACGTTAAAAAATGCTAAAATTCATTCATATCAGTGTTTTGTGTTTTTTAGCCTCCGCATATTGCTCGGGGCTATTTTTTTGTTTATATGGTTAAGAATTATTTATTTACCAGCGAGTCGGTTTCTGAGGGTCATCCGGACAAGGTGGCCGATCAGATCAGCGACGCCATCCTGGACGAATTCCTGAAGCAGGATCCCGAGGCCAAGGTGGCCTGCGAGAGCTTCTGCTCCACCGGCATGGTGGTGGTGATGGGCGAGGTGAAGGCCGAGGCCTACGTCGATATCCAGAATACGGTCCGTAACACCATCCGTCGCATCGGCTATACCAAGGCCGAGTATATGTTCGACGCCAGCGGCTGCGGCGTGCTCAGTGCCATCCACGAGCAGAGCGCCGACATCAACCGCGGCGTGGAGCGCGCCTCCGAGGAGGAGCAGGGCGCCGGCGACCAGGGCATGATGTTCGGTTATGCCTGCCGCGACACCGAGGACTACATGCCGCTGCCCTTGTACCTGAGCCACAAGATCCTCCAGATCCTGGCCGATATCCGCCACAACGAACTGTCCCTGATGCCGTACCTTCGTCCGGACGCCAAGAGCCAGTTCACTATTGAATATAATGGTAAGACCCATCAGCCCGTGAAGGTGGACACCATCGTCCTGAGCACCCAGCACGACGAATTCGTCCCCGAGTCCCTGGGCAAGATGAACTACGAGGAGGCCGTGGCCCAGTTCGGCCAGGCTACCGTGGATGCCGCCATGCAGGCCAAGATCAAGGAAGATGTAGAGACCATCCTCATCCCCCGCCTGAAGGCCGAGCTTCCCGAAGCTACCGCGGCCCTCATCCATGACTACACCCTCCATGTGAACCCCACCGGCAAGTTTGTGATCGGCGGACCTCACGGTGACACGGGCCTCACGGGCCGAAAGATCATCGTGGACACCTACGGCGGAAAGGGCGCCCACGGCGGCGGAGCCTTCTCCGGCAAGGACCCCTCCAAGGTGGACCGCAGCGCCGCATACGCCGCCCGCTACATCGCCAAGAACCTCGTCGCCGCCGGCGTTGCCGATGAATGCCTGGTGCAGCTGGCTTATGCCATCGGCGTGGCTCAGCCCGTCAGCGTGTTCGTGGACACTTACGGCACCGCGAAGAAGGGACTTTCCGACGGAGAGATCGCCCAGAAGGTTTCCCAGATCTTCGACCTGCGTCCCGCCGCCATCATCCGCAAATTTGGATTGAAAAATCCTATTTATTCCCCGACGGCCGCCTATGGTCACATGGGCCGGAAGCCATATACCAAGGCAGTTAAGGTGCAGGGAGAGGAGCGTATCGTGCAATTCTTCGGCTGGGAGCTGCTGGATAGCGTGGATCTCATCAAAGAGAACTTCGGCCTTTAATTAGGATGGAAAAATAACGAAAGGACAGGTTTCATTTGGAGCCTGTCTTTTTTTTGTATTCAAAAATTATTAACTTTGCGGCGCGAAAAGCTAGAAAGGGAAAAACCTATCAATATTTATTCTACCTTTTTTTATTTATGAAGAAATTCTTCAAAACACTTCTGCTTGCAGTCACTACGCTGATTGCGAGCGGCGTCGCCTATGCTCAGGTGACCACGTCCTCCCTCGGCGGTAAGATCACTGACGACAAGGGAGAAACCATCATCGGTGCAGCAGTCATTGCCACCCACACTCCTTCCGGTACCTCTTATGGTGCTGTGACCAACGCCGAAGGCCGTTACTTTATCAACGGTATGCGTGCTGGTGGTCCTTATGTTGTTGAAGTGTCCTGCCTGGGTTACCAGACTGTGCAGTTCACTGACATTCGCCTTTCCCTGGGTGAGACCTATTCTCTCGACGGCTACCTGAACGAGGATGCACAGGCTCTGATGGAGGCTGTTGTTGTTGCCCGTGGTGATGGTGGAAAAACTGGCGCTGCCCAGTCCATCCGTCGCGCTACCATCGAGGAGATGCCTTCTATCACTCGTGGTATTGCCGATGTGACCCGCATCAACCCCTTCGTTCGTACCAACGGTGACGGCGCCATGACTTTTGCCGGTATGAACAACCGTTACAATAGCTTCCAGATTGATGGCGCTATGAATAACGACGTGTTCGGTCTTACCTCTACCGGTTCCAATGGTGGTCAGGCTGGTGCTCAGCCCGTTTCCATGGAGACTATCGAGCAGGTCCAGGTGAGCATCGCCCCCTTCGACGTGCGTCAGAGCGGCTTCACCGGTGGTGCTATCAACGCTATCACCAAGTCCGGTACCAACGAGGTCAGCGGTTCCGTTTACGGTTACGGCCTCAACCAGGCTCTCATCGGTAAGTACAAGCGCGAAAACGGCAATCTGAGCAGCAAGTACAACGACCAGATCGAGTATCAGGCCGGTGTTACCGTGGGCGGTCCCATCATCAAGGACAAGCTCTTCTTCTTCGCCAGCTTCGAGGCTGCCAACAAGCAGTATCCTAACTCCTTCGGCCTGGGCTCCGAGCAGTCCAAGATCAATAAGACGAAGGCCGAAGCGGTTCTGAACTATATCAAGGCCAACTCCAACTACACTGGAAGCCTTCCTTCCGACCTGCAGGTTTACACCAAGTCCTACAAGGCTACCGCCAAACTGGACTGGAACATCAACGACAAGAATCACGCTTCCTTCCGCTGGAGCCTCGTGGATGCCAAGCAGCTCAACTCCGTGAGCAACGCTTCCAACCTGAACTCCACCGACTACAGCTATGACTTCCTGTCCAAGACCAACAGCTTCGTGGGTGAACTCCAGAGCCGTCTGACCGACAACCTCAGCAATGAGCTCCGTGTTTCCTACGTCCGCGTCCGTGACAAGCGTAACCCGCTGGGCGACGCCTTCCCGATGATCTCCGTTTCCGGTCTCGGTGGCACCCTGAACATCGGTAACGAGCGTTCCTCCGAGGCCAACCGCCTGGATCAGGATATCCTCTCCCTCACCGACAACCTCACCTGGCTGGTTGGTAACCATACCATCACCGCCGGTACCCACAACGAGTTCTACAAGTTCACCAACCTGTTCATCCAGGATAAGTACGGCACCTACTACTTCGCTACCCCCGAAGATCTGTATGCCGGTAACATCAAGCAGTATCGTTACGGCCACGCCAATGTGGAGGTGACTGGCACCGAGAACTGGGAGCCTACTTTCCGCGCCGGCCAGCTCGGCTTCTATGTGCAGGACAAGTGGAACCTCGCCAGCAACTTCGAGCTCACCTACGGTATCCGCATGGATATCCCCCTGTACCTCGATATGCCCGATGAGAACGTTCCCTTCACGGCTTATGCCCAGGAGCGTGGTTGGAATGTCCGTACCAACCAGATGCCCAAGAGCACTCCGCTCTTCTCGCCCCGTGTCGGCTTCCGCTATGACATCGCCGGCAATAGCAAGTACATCCTCCGTGGTGGTGTAGGTCTGTTCACCGGCCGTATTCCTTTCGTCTGGTTCTCCAACAACTACTCCAACACCGGTGTCCAGCTCACTTCCATCAACGTGAACGGTTCTGCCAAGACGGCCGAACTCGGTCTGGGCGTGATTCTCGATCCCGCCGGTCAGGCTGCCAACGAGGCTAAGGTCGCCGCTGGTGCAGGTACCCAGACCATCAACGTGATGGATCCCAACTTCAAGATTGCCCAGAACTTCCGCGCCGACCTCGGCTTCGACTTCGACCTGCTGGGTATTGACTGGACCGTGGAAGGTATCTTCTCCAAGAACATCAACGACGTTCTCTACAAGCAGATGGCTTACGACAAGAACGGCAAGACCCTCGGTGAGACCTACGCTTCCCTGGACTACGACAACCGTCCCATGTTCGCCAGGACCACTGGCGGTACCGCTTTTGCCAACATCTATGAGCTGACCAACACCAACAAGGGTTACAGCTACAACCTCATGGCACAGGCCAAGAAGAGCTTTGCCTTCGGTCTAGATCTGAGCGCTTCCTACACCTACACCAAGTCCAAGTCCGTGTTCAACGGTACTTCCTCCGTGGCCCAGTCCAACTTCAACTACAACTACACCCTCGATCCCAGTGATCCCGAGATGGGCAACTCCGCCTTCAACATCCCTCACCAGATCAAGGCCAGCGCATACTATCACGCTAACTACGGCAAGTGGACCACCACTGTGGGCGCTATCTATACCGGTACCACCGGCGCCGCCTACTCCGTGTACTACTATGGTGACCTCAACGGTGACTCCTCCAACGGTAACGACCTGATGTTCATCCCCACCGATGAGCAGATTGACAAGATGGTCTTCAAGGCCGGTACCGGCGACAACGTCCAGTACACCCCTGATGTCCAGCGCGCCAACATGAAGAGCTGGCTCGCCAACGAGCGCTACATGAAGGATCACCGTGGTGAGTACTTCGAGCGCTACGCCGACAACCTGCCCTTCGAGAGCCACATCGACCTGCACCTGGGTCAGAAGTTCTCCTTCCTCGTGGGCAAGCACACCCACAGCATCGAGCTCACCGCCGACATCGTGAACTTCACCAACCTGCTGAACCCCGCCTGGGGCCGCAGCTACGGTATGGGTATCAACAGCTACTACAGCCCTGTTACCTATAGCGGCAACGGTCAGTTCCAGTTCCTGCACGATGCAGACTACGAGATGCTCTCCTACTCCGACTACATGTCCCGCTGGAAGATGCAGCTCGGTCTGAAGTACAACTTCTAGTCTTTGGCACATACTCCCAAAGTCCCCGCCTCCCCAGCGGGGACTTTTCTTATGCCCGGCCTCCATCCTTCGTCATTCCCGGCCCCGTTCTCGTCATTCCCGGCTTGACCGGGAATCTCCTCCCGCCGCAATCTGCCCTCCCTTCGAGGTCAGGATGGTTGTTTTGTTCTGGCGAAGACAGAAATCGCGGTTTTTGGTCCTGGACAGCATCACCCAGCACGTGGCGGGGAAAGATTTCGCCGTATTTTTGCCCGAGCACGTGCTCCAGCATCTACCGGGACAAGAAAATGCCATTTTTTTGACCGGCCACGTGCTGGGTCCCCGACTCTGTACTTCAATCCGTGCGTTCGGGGCCCAAAGTGCACGGATTCAAGTGCACGGGGACGTCAATTCGTGCGTTTTCCCCACTTTTCGCACGGATTCAGGTACTGTCTCCCTTTCTGGGAGGCACCCG
>JAEEGK010002470.1_pt1 | contig 46310 bp, 28 predicted proteins | sample 8958771 | NCBI WGS metagenome assembly JAEEGK01 (sample SAMN16246547, study PRJNA631951) | gut metagenome | biome: gut microbiome; feature: rumen; material: SC-attached | host: Bos | place: Iran: Karaj | collected 2018-10 | reverse complement strand
AATATTTAATTTTAAATAAATTAATAAATTAATCATAATAAAATTATATAAATTTAAAAACAATAAATAATAATAATACAGAAAAAAAAACATAATATAAAAAAAATAATATGAAAAAAAATATAAAAATACAAACTCTTAAAAAAAAATATAAAACAATTTAAAAAAAAATAAAAAATGCAAAATAAAAACGTTTATGATTATCTTCCAGAAGAATTTGAAGGAAAAAATGGAAAAGTAAAACTATCAGAAATAAAAGAATCACCATTAATAGGAATATATTTTTCAGCACATTGGTGTCCTCCTTGTAAGGGTTTTACACCAATTCTATCAAAATTTTATACAATTGCAAATGAAAAAGAAAAACAAATTGAAATTATTTTTATATCATTTGATAGAGATGAAAAAAGCTATAAAGAATATTATGATTCTATGCCTTGGTTATCATTTCCTTTTAAAAGTGATAAAAAAGAAGTTTTTGCTAAAGACTTTTCTATTCGTGGAATTCCTGCTCTTTTAATTTTTGATAAAGATGGTAAGTTAGTTGATTATGATGGGCGAAATAGTGTTCAAGGTACTTTTAAAAAAGATTCTGGGAACGATGTTGTTTTTGAAATTGTTAAAAAATGGAATAAATAATTTCTTATTAATTAATTAAAAGATTAAACAAAATTTTTGTTTTTTGCTAATTATTAATTTTTTATTTTTAAATTTTATATATCTATTATTTAAATTATTATAAAATTAATAATATTTAAAAGTGAAATTAAATTTGAAATATAATATTTTTTGTAATATAATATTTTTGTAAAAGATTCTGTTTATTATTTTGTAAAGGATTTTATATATTAATTTTTAGGTTTTTATTTGTTTATATTTGATTTATTTAAATTTCAAATAATTTAATCACATTAAAAATAAAACAATAAATGGAAAAAAAAAATTATAAATTTCAAAACCATTTTCCTAATAAAAATCAAGAAAATGAAATTTCTAAAGAAAATAGAATTAAAGGTCTTTATACAACAATAATAAAAACTACTAAGAAAAATTATAATAATATAAATGATTATAATAAATCATCTTCTAGAGCACAAAGAGTAAATCAAAATAAAAATTCTCAAAAAATTTATGATGATAAAAAAAATTCTTTTACAAAAAATTCATATATTAAAACAGAAGGAAATGAAAATGAAAATTCTCCAATTCATATTAAATTAGTTAATACTGTTTCAAATCTTGAAACTCCAAAAACAAACAACAAAATTATAAATGTAAAAATTCAAGAAACTGGAAATTATAATTCAAATAAAAATATTCAAATTATGAATAATAATAATTCAAATAGAAATTTAAGACATTCTACAAGCTTAAGTAGTAGTAAAATAAATGATAAAATAAAAATAATTTTATTTTCAGGAAATAAAAATAATGATAATATAAAAAATAAAAATCAAAGAAATAATTCTTTACATAATAAATTATTTAATTCATGTATTAATTTTAATAGTAGTTTTAAAAATAAAAAAGATAAAAATTTCAGTAATCAAATTTCAATTAAAAATAAACAAAAAATAAAATTTATTAATAATAAAGATTCAAAATCACATAATTCAGAAATAAAATCATTTAGTATAAGTCAAAATCAAAGAACAAAAAAAGTAAATATTCAAAAGAAAAAAGAATTAAATTCTTTAAGTAAAAAAAATATAAGAAATAAAACAACAAATAGTAGTATATCAAATAATATATATGTTTATAATTCACAAAATGGTTTTTTAACAAAAAGAAAAAATGAAAAAAATGTATCATTAAGAAAAGAAAATAAATCATTAAATAAAATAAATTCTCCAAATATTCATCATTATAATTATGCAACATTAAGTTCAAGAATCAAAAGTTCAGTTTCTACATTATCATCAACAAATTCATCAAGTTCATTAAATAAACATTATAAATGTCCAATTGTATCTTTTTCAGCAATTAAGCAAAAATTTTTTTCATCAACAACAGCATCAAGTACAAATCATAATAATTATACTAATTATTTAAATACTGATGTTTCATCAAATAATTCAAAAAAAAATAAATTTGATAATTATAGTGCATTATCTTTAATAATAATTTCAAATTGGGGTGATTTAAATAAAGTTGGTATAACTGAAATACAATTATTTGATATTAAAAAAAGAAAAATTCCAATTTCTGAATGTCATGTTTTTAATGGAAATGAAGAAAATATATCAAGAATACATAATAATAAATATCATACATTAAATGAAAGAGATATGTGGATTTCTACATATGATAATAAATCAGATAAAAAAATAAAAATTGAAATGTATATATTAAATAATAAATATAATTCAATAGATAAAATTGATTCAATTCTAATTTGGAATTATAATGGAAGAGATTTAAATAAAGGAATAAAAGAAATAGAAATTATGAAGAAAAATATTAAATGTTGGAAAGGCATAATTCCAAAAGGAGAATTTAATATTAAAAATGATTATTCATTTAAAATTCATTTAAATGAAAGAGATGTTAATATGAGTGATACATTAACAAATAATTCATATCATAAAAGAAATTTTTATTTATCATTATTAAAACAAAATAAATTTACTACTAAATTAAGTTTTAGTCAAAGTGATTTTAATGATTCAAAAAATCAAATAACAAGTCATAGATATGAAAAATATCATATTACATTTCATAAAATAAGAATTCAATTATTATCAAATTATGGTCATCATTTTTTTATAGGATTAACAGGAATAAATTTAATTGATAAAGATGACAATATAATTAATATTGAAGATGCAAATTCAATTGGCGCTTTACCAAAAGATTTAAGAACTATTTATAATAATGAAAATGATTATAGAGTTTTTGAAAATACTTTTTCAAATATAAATAATACAATTGATGAAAATTGTATGTGGTTAACTGTCAAAAATCCAAAACCTTTTTTGGAAATTGTATTTGAAAATGAAATGAATTTAAGTAGAATTGATTTTTGGAATTATAATGAACCTTTTTCTTTAGATAAAGGAGTTAAAGAAATAGAAATTATAATTGATAATGAAAAATGTTATAATGTTCTTCTTTGGAAAGGATTAGGAATAGATTATTATGATTTATGTCAAAAAATCAATTTTTTAGATTTAGATATTGCAAAAGAAAAAAAACACACTGTTGATTATAATATTAAAGTTTATCCAATTGGATTTATTTTTAAAATTATTTTTATAGATAATTATGGTGATAAAGATTATATTTCTTTAAAAAATATTATTTTTTATGATAAAAATAATATGAATTTAAATAATGAAGTTAAATTTACTAAAATTACATTTAGTAATGAAGATAACATTATTTATTCATATCAATTTTTAGATTATAAAAAAAATGAAAATTCTATTTCTAATAATTTACTTTTTATTTGTTTTGAAGAATTAGTTCAAGTTAAATATATTAAACTTATAAATAAAAAAGAAAAACTTTCACAAAATACAAAAAATATTCAAATTTATTGTGATGATATTTTATTTTTTGAAGGTAAAATAAATCAATGTAATGAAAGTATTATTTCTTTTGAAAGTGATTATTCAAAATTAGATAAAACAATAAAAAAAGAAAATATAATAAATTTAACTTCAATTAATTCAAAAGAATTAAATATATATAGAGAAAATAAAATAGATAACGGATATATGTTAATTCTTGACAAAAAATTATAAGCAAATAATAATATATATTAAATATTTATTTTAATATAATTTTTTCAAAAGAAAAATATTTTTCATAATTTTTAAATTAAATTATGAATTTAAAAAATAAAATTAATATTAAATCTAATTTTCAATAGGTATATTTTCTGGATCTGCAGTAGACCAAACAACAATTTGTCCTTTAGAATATCCTGAAATAATAATTTGAGTAGTTTTTAAAAAACAAAGTGCTGTCATATTATCTTGTATATCATCATTTTTAAATTTATATAATAAAGAAAATGAATTTATATCCCAAATAGATATTAATCCTTTAGAAGATCCAGTTATAATAATTGTATTTGTTATTGATTGAATTAATATAATTCCTTCTGCTGAATATAAACTTTTATATTCATCTAATAAAAAAATATCTTTATCATTAATAAGATTTTCTTTTTTTTCTATAATAAATAAATTTTTTTTTGAAGAAATAGATGAAGTTATTATAATGTTTTTTGATAATTCAAAAATATTTGAAATTACTCCTGTTTCAAAATTAATTGTATAATAATGATTAAAATTATCTTCTTTTATTTTTCTAAATGTTCTAACCAATCCATTACTCATTCCTACAAATAAAGCACTTATATAAGAATCACCTTTTGTTTTTAATAAACATGGATCTTCTATAAATTTAATTGCTGTTATATGATCTTCTTGAATGATATTTAAACTATAATTCTTTTTTATTGAAGTATTATCATTTGAATTTTTTCTTTTTGGAAAATCAGATGATGATTTTTCAATGTTGTTTTGAATATTTTGAATATTTAAATCATTTATCTGAGATCTTAATAATGGCATTTCTTCTCTATTTAAAGGAATTTTTTTTATTATATCAATATCAGGTTCTTCATTTTTATTTTCTGGAATAAACTCATAAATAATAATTTCTGTATTAGAAGCACCAATAAATTTAAATCCAATATAATTTGCAATTAATTGTACATTTTCTTCATTTTTAATATTTTTTGAAGTAAATTTTTCAGTTATATAATATATATTTTTACAATTTGAACTTAATGTAATTAAAAATTCATTCATTTTAATAAATGATATAACATTTATTATTGGGATTGATGTAGTCTCAAATAAATCATTATAATATTTTCCTAATATCATTGAACTTTTTGAATTCTCTTTTAATAATGAAATAAAAAATGATTTACCATCTCCTTTATCGATAATTTGAGTTATTTTAGAATTTTTTTCTCTAATAAACATATCTCTAAATTCATAATTAATTGAACATGAATTTTTATTTAATAAACAGTTTACAATATCATTTTCTTTAAAATTCAAAAATTGTATATTAAATAAAGTCATAGTCATCCAATAATCATTTAAATGTTGATCTGTAGTAGTTAAAAATACTTGATAATATAAAAAAAAAAAATCAATAATAAGATTAAAATAACGATTATTTTTTTTTTTTAATTGAGTAAAATATGCATATTTGCGAATTTTTTCTATTAAAAGTGAATGTAAATAGGATAAATTTTTTATCTCTGAAAAACATGTTTTTTCATGATTATTCTTGCATGATTTACATAATTGAGCCTCACAAATTTCACAAAAAAATTTTGCAACTTTAGTTTTACATAATTTACAATATGAATTAAGATAAATTTCTTTTTCACATATAATATGTTTAGTTTTAAATTTCATTTTTTCATGTACTTTATAATGGTTTGCATCTAACCAACCATGAAAATCCATACAAAATCCAATTTTATATTGTTGACTTTTTATTTTTTCATTTATTTTTTCTTTTAATATTGAATTATATTCTATATTTTTTTCATCTGAAATTACCTTTAAATAATCTTCTAATTTAATAGTCCTTAATTGGAAATAATTTAACTTTTTTTTTTCTTTACAATAATAACATTTTATATCAAGGAATATATTATTATTTTTTTCCCATAAATTAAAATAAGGAATGAATTTTTTACATTCTGGGCAAAGAGGCCAATAATGCTTTGAATGTATACTTTTAAATCTATCAATAAGTATATCAAATTGATATATTTCCATTTTATTAATTAATAATATTTTATATTTTAAAAATATTAATATAAATTAATTCCAATTTTGATTTAGAAAAAAATTAATTATGAAAAAAAAACAAGAAGAAATCATTTCATCTAATTTATCATCTGAAGAATTAAAAAATAAATTTAATGAATATTTAAATAAATTAAATGATACATCAACTCAACAAAATGCTTTTCTTCAAATTAAAAAAATCCTTGAAATTTATAATTTAGATGATAATATAAAAATAATTTTTCCTTTATTATTAAGTTTAAACAATAAAAATTCAATAAAAAGTGGAAAAGAATATCAAATAATTTTAATTGCTTATGCAATAAATATCAATTATATAAAAAAAATAAATCAAGAAATTACTTCTGAAATATTAGATTCAATTAGTAATTGTTTAATGGATAATGATTTTATTATTCATAAAGCATCATCAATTGTAATTATTGAATTATTTGATTTATTATCTCAAACTGAAACTAAAGATAATAATTTAGCTTTTATATTAAAAAATTTTTTTGATTTAATTGATAAAAATCTTAATTTATCAAACCAAAATAATAATGGAATTTTAAATGGAATTTTTTTTATAATAAATGATTTAATATTTTATATTATTAATCCTAGTGAAAAAAATGAAAAAAATGATATTAATTCATTTCAAGAAATCTTAATATCTACAATGATTCAATTAATTGATATATTAAAAAAATATAAATATATTAATCAATATTTATTACAAACAATATGTCATTTATTAGAGGTAATATCATATGATAATTATAAAGATAATTTTATTGAAATAATTCCGTTTTTAATTAATGATATATTATATAACGATAATACTCAAATTTATTTAAGTAAAATTGAAGTATGTGAAATATTTCTTCAATTAAAAATTCAATTAAAAACTTTAAATATTAATGAATTACCAAATCAAAATGAAATTATTAAATCACTTGAATATGTAAATCAAGATAAAATTGTTAAAGTTCAAGTTGCTGCAAATGAAGCTTTAAATAATATAAAAGGTAATAAAAATGAATTTAATAAAAATAAAACAGAAAAAAGATTATCAAAATTAAACCTATTAAGAAATTTATCAAAAATTCATAAAGATAAAGATTCTTTTATGAATTCTAAAGAAATAAGAAAACAAATTTATGAAATTGGTATATCTAAATTTTTAAAGACAAATGGGTTTATTGGAAATAGTGAAGAAGAAAATTTGATTCAAATTAAAAAAGAATTAGATGAAAGTAGAAAAACAGATAAAAGTAAAGAAATAAAAAGTGATAATTTGAATAAAAGTGAAAAAAATAAAAATTTAAAACAAGAAAATAAATTTGATGATGATGGAAATTTAAATGATAATTATAATAAAATAAAATTAAAAAGAAGAATAACTTTACAGGATAAAAGAAATTCAAGAAGTCATTCTATAAAAAAAGAAAATCCAATTAAAAAAAGTTTTAGTATTAATGAAACATCTAAAAAAAGTCCTTTTAAAAGAAATTCAAATAAAGAATCTTTTAAGAAAGTAAAAAAAAATTATATTAATAAATCTCATTCAAATAGTAGTTCTTTGATTAAGGAAGTTAATGAAAGTGAAATAAATAAAGAAAAATATTTCAATTTTCAAAAAGAAGAAATTGAAGGAGATAATAATGAATTTAGAGAAAATACTAAAAAATATAATAATAATTCAAATATGGATGAAGAAAATGAAGAAAAAAATTATAAAACAAAAAAAAAAAAAACTAATAAAAAAGATAGCATAACAAGTCCTACAAGAAATAATGATAAAACTAATTCACCAAATAAAAAATTTAATAAAAATAAAAAATTAAAACAAAAAAAAATTGAAAATGAAGAAGAAGATATATTAAATAATAATTCAAAAGAAAATATAGAAAGTGATACAGATAATTATTTAAGTGATAAAAATGAATTTCCAAAACAAAAAAAGACTTATAATGAAAAAGAAGTAATAAAAAGAAATTCAACTAATAAAAATATATCAAATAGTAAAAAAAATTCATTATTAAATGAAAATAATAATAATATTTTTCAAAATGATAATAATAGTTTTCCAATAAAAAATCAATCTATTAAATATAATAATAATTCAATATTTGACACATTATCAAAAGATTTTAATAATACTTTAACTAATTTATTTGATAATTTTGAACAAGGAATTAATGATAAATTATCTTTTCAAAATAATAGAATTAATAAAATAAAACAAAAAATTAAAAATAATGTTGAATTAAAAAAACAAAAAATAAATGATTTAAAAATAGAAAAAGAAATTGATGAAAATTCTTCAAATTGGAAAATAATATTATCATATTTAAAAAATGAAAATTATGAAAAAGCTTATTTAAAGGCTTTAGATTCTGGAGATGATTTGATATTCTTAAGACTAATATTTTTAAAAGGAACTAAATTTTTAGATACAATTTCTTTAAATACAAATAAAAAAATAATGATTAGATTAAATCAAATTTCAAGATGTTTTATGATTGAACAACAAATTGTCAATTTTATTATTGAATTTTATAATTTAAATATGATAAATTTAAATTTATTTAATGAAAATGAATTAAATGATTTAATGCAAAGTTTATTTGAAATTGGAATTAATGATGATGAAATAGGAAATTCAGCTAAATTAATTTATAATATAATAAAAGAATCTTTTCAAATCAATAATATTAATTAATTAATTTAATTTATATTAAAATTCTTTTAAAAAAAATAATTATAATTCTAAATTTCATAAGAAATAATTATTAATAAAATTTTATTTTTCTTTTTTTAGTTTTAATATAAAAAAATCAAATATATATAATTAATTAATTCTACTAATAAATGGAAAAAGAAGAAAAAGAAGTAAATCAAATATAATAACTAAACAAAATAGAAAAATATCAAAAAAAAAATAAATATTGAAGAATTTGATTTTAAATCCAATATTAAAAAATTAAATTCTCCTCGTTCTCTCAAAGCATGTGCCAGATTAGGAATAAATCCAGAAGAATTAATGTATATAAATTTAGATGATTTCATAAATTCACATTTAGATATTAAAATGTTACCTTTAGAAATTCAAAAATATAGATATGAATTTTTTGATAATTTTAGAAAAAAATCAATTGAACAAGTTAAAGAAGAAAGAAATAAAATTATACAAGAAAATAATCAAACTCCATCACATTCTTTAAAAAACAGTCAATCTGCAAGAAATTTTATTACTATTGAGTATATGAAGGAAAAATTAATTGAAGAAGAAAAAAAAAATATAGAAAGAATTAAACAAAGAGGAAAAAAAGAAATTCAATATTTAATTGAACAAGAAATTAAAATTGAATTATTAAAAGAAAAAAATGAAGAAAAACAAAGAAAAATAAAAGAAAAAGAAGAAAATCATAAAATTATGTTACAAAAATTATTAAAAGAAAATGAAGAACAAAGAAAATTAAAAGAACAAAAAAGAATAAATGAATATGAAAGAATAACAAATGAAAAATTAGAAAAATATAAAATGAAACAAGAAAAAGAAGAAAAAAGATATAAAGAATTAAAAGAAGAAGAAAGAAAAAGAAGAGAATTATTAAAAAAAAAAGAACAAGATGATTTTATAAGATTAAGTTTACATAAAAGTCAAATAAATGAACTGTTAAGAAATAATGAAGAAGAATTAATACAAAAAAGATTGTTGCAACAAAAAAAAGATAAAGAACATATTGAATTATTAATGAAAAAAAGAAATGAAATAAGAAAAAAAAATGAATTAAAAAAGCAAAGAATAAATCAATCAATGAAATTAAATAAAATAAATATAGAGAAAAATTTAGAAAAAATAAAAAATGTTATTGAAAATAAGGAAAAGGAAAAAGCAAAAAGATTAGAAGAATTTTATAAAAATAGAGAATATAAAATGCAAAAGCAAAAAGAATTAAATATAAAAAGAAGAAATCTTATATTACAATCAATAAAAACTATAGAAGAAATAAATGAAGAAAAAAAACAAAAATTTTTTGAAAAAATGGAAAGAATTGAACAAACTGTTTTTTTAAAAGAAGTTGAAAAAAATGAATCAACAAAATCTAAAAAAGAACATTCAAAAGAAATTAAAGATAAAGTTATATCAAATAGAAATGAAATAGATAAACAATTAGATATTAAAAAGGAAGAATTAATAAATAAATTTGAAAATATTCAAAAAAGAGTCTTTAATCAAAAAAAAAATAATGAATTTGAAAGTTTAAAAAAATTAGAAGAAATAAAAGCAAAACAAGAAGAAAAAGGTTCAATGTTTAATAGGATATTAAAAAGAAAAGAATATAAAAGTGATTTAAAAAGAAAAGAAATGGAAAAAAAAGAAATGGAAATGGAACAATTTAAAAATGAAAAAAATAAAATGGCAAATACAAAAAAAACATTATATGAAGATATATTAAAAGAAAAACAAAAAATTTTATCAAAAATTGATAATTTAATTCGTAAAAAGAAAAAGATTGATGAAGAATTTTTAAAAGAAATATTTCCAGATGATGAAGAATTTTACAAACAATTAAGTACAATTAGAAAATCACATTCAGAACTAAATATATTTAATAATAAAATTTCCAGTACAACAACATCAAGAAATATAAATTTAAGTTATTCAAATTATTATAAAGATGAAATTGAAAAAAAAGTAGAAGAATTAAGTAATAGATTAAGAAATGATATGAATAAAGCAATTGAACAAGAAAAAATAAATGAAGAAAAAAGAAGTAAAGAATATTTAAATGCTAAAGATGTTAATGAAAAAAAAAGAATTGAAGAAAAAAATGCTATTGAAAGAGAAAATGCAAATAAAAAAATATTACAAATGAAACAAAATTGTGATAAAACTATAAAAAGTTATGAAGAAAAATTAAAAAGAGATTATCAAGTATTTGATTAGGTAATGTTTTATAGTATTAGTTTTTTTTTAAGTTAATAATATGTTTTTTTTATTGAAAAATATAAAGACAATATAATTATTGAGTTTAAAATATTTATATAATATATTATATTTACTTTATCCTATTATACTTATTATTTAGTAAATAAATTTAAATTTCAATAATAATATTATAATCTTAATTGTTTTAATCATATTATATCTAGTCTTTAAACAAATTATATGAGTTCAATTCTAAAAATTAAATTTTTATTCAATCATTATTAAGTATAATAATTATAATTTATTATTATTTAAATTAAAAATAAAGAATACATTTTTAAATAAATGTAAATTATTTAATGTTTTTTATGAATAAAAAAATTAGAAATTATAATTATATTTTTTTTTATTAATTATGAATTATTTTTTTTGAATTAATAATTTTTTTAATTGATTTTTATTTTTAATGGATGATGAAAAAGAAATACCAGAAAGAAATATATTGTTTTTTTGTGAAACATGTTATAAAATTCCAAATGTTCAAATAATATTTGAGAATGGTGAACCATATTTAGTAATAACATGTGAATGTGGTTATAAAAAAGAACAATTATCAAAATATTTAACAAACATAATAAAAAAATCAGAAAAAAATTCAATAAGACATTTTTTGTTACAAAAACCAATATGTGGAATGGATAAAGAACATAATATGAGAAAAAGTTTATATTGTTTAAATTGTAATTTATGGTTATGTAATAAATGTTTACAAATACATAATGAATTATCAGAGTCTCCTCATTCATTTTTGGATAATAAAGTATTAGTAAATACTATATGTGATGTTCATACAAAAACTTCTGCATCATTTTATTGTGAAACTTGTCATAAAAGTATTTGTTATTATTGTTCTAAAACAATTCATTCAAATCATTTTTTTGAAAATTTAAAAAATAAATTTATGAAAATTGAATGTGAAATAAATAGAAATATTATTTATAAATTCTATTCCAAGAATAAGAATATTAATAGTTATTCAACAGATATTATTTTAAATGTAATAAATCAGGAAATTAAAAAATTGAAAAATATGAAAGAAATGGTTTTAAAAGAATTTAAAAAACAAAATGAAATAAATTATAATATTTATTCTTTTATTTCAATTTTATATGATAATTATTCTCAAAATAAAAAATATAATAATTATCAAATTATAAAAAATTTACTTAATAATACAAATTTTAAAAAAAATTTGGATGATTCTATTTTAAAAATTAAATCAAAAGATATTAACATTGATTCAATGTTTAAACAATATTTATTAGTTTTATCAAAAAATAAATTAATTGAACCAAAATATCCTATTATTTTAAGTGAATTAGATAAAAATCAAATAGAAAATACAATTAATTCTTTAATTGTTGTTGAAGATTATATTATAGTAAAAAATTCAAATTCTTTTTCTTTTTATTCAAAAGACGATTTAAAAATGAAAAAATGTTTTACTTATGATATAGGAATAGGAAAAATTTTAGATTTAAAAAATAAAAATTTAGCTATTGCAGTTACAAATATTATAAAAATTTTTAATTATGATATATTCAAATCAACTCATTCAATAGTTGAAAACAATTTAATAATAGAAATGGTACTTTCTGAAAATACAAATATAATAATATTAACTAAAGAAAACAAAATAAATTTATATGATTACGAAAAAAAAAAAAATATAAAATTATTTGATTTTAATTATGAAATAAATAATCTTATTGAATTAAATTCATCAGTAATGATTTGCAGTACAAAAAATAAAGTACTTGAATTGAATCAAAATAGAGTTAAAAATCCTGTCGCTATATTTAAACATAAAAATAAAATAAATATTATTTATAAATTAATTACAGGTAATTTTATAGTAGGTTCAAAAGAAAAAATTTCAATTTATTTTGATGATAAAGGGATTTATTCTGAAATAGTTTTTTTTTATAATGATTGTAATATTATAAATATTTGTGAATTTTTACAAAAATTTATATTTGTTTCTTTTGAAGGTAAAACTTTTAAAATATATGATTATAAAACTTTTAATTTATCATATGTTTTTATAAAAGAATCTAATATTGAGTTTTTAAGTCAATTTGATGATAAAAATTTAATATCTTTTTCAAAAAATCAACTTAAAATTTGGTCAGTTGAAATGAATCTTGATAATTTATTAGGTGCATCAATTATTATTTTTAATGATTAAAAAAATTTTTTTAATACTTTTTTATTATTGATAAAAAATACTAATTATTATTTTTAATTTCCCAAAAATATATAAAAAATTATTTTGAAAAAAAATTAAATTTTTGAATTTATAAATAGAACAAAAATCAAAAAACAATGAACATAATTCGGTTTATAAATAAAACTTAAAATAAGAAATTATTTAGTTTATTTAATTAAATCCTTTAAATTTAAGTTTTTTATGCAAATTCTATATAAAATATTAATAGAAATGAATCCCAGAAAATCATTGGAAAATTCTAATTATCATTTAAATTCAATAAATAATATAATTGATAATTTAGAATTTTATTCCAAAAGATTTTTAAACAACGAAATATTTACTAAAGTTGAATTAAAAAAATATGAAAGGAAAATTATAATTAATTATTCAAAAGATTTTCATTTAAAATATATTCATCAAAGAATAAATGGTTTAAATTGTATTAAAAAGTATTCTTTTTTATTTGAGTTCGAATTAAATATAATGTTAAAAGCAATTGAATATATGGATATATTTTATTTATCTTTTAATATTATTTACCCTATCACAGATATTAGTTTAATATGTTTATTAATCTCTCTTCAATTTAATGGAGTATGTAGTCGAACAAAAAATATTAAAATTTTTTTAAGTTTTATAACTAAAAAAATAAACAATTTAATAGAAGTTGAAAATATAATTTTAAGGGTTTTAAAATATAATTTATGTGTTGATACTTCTTTAGATATTATTAATTTAATCATGATTAAATATTTTAAAATATATTTTGAAGATATGTCAGAAAAAAAAAATTTTCTGTTGGTTTTTTATAATTATTATATTCATATTATTATGAATATTATAGGAGATCCTAGATATTTAGATCTCAAATTATATGATTTATCCTATTGTATATTTAATTATATTGTGAATTTAATATTTAAAACATATAGAAAAGGTTTTATAGAAAATATTTTCATTCGTAGTTATTGTAATAAGGTAAATTTAAAAAAATGTGAAATTGTACTTAAATCAATTTATGGAAATTTTACAAAATAAATATAAATTTTCTCAAATTTCCAGTTATAATATAAATATAAAAAATCATTTAAAATTATTTGTATAATATTAATAGGTAAAATTACATTAACAACAAATAAAATATTATAAAATTAATTAATTTTTTTAAAACAAAAGATTAATAATTATTTATTAAATATTAATTTCTATATTATTTATAATTAGCTTATAATATGCTTTATTTTATATTTTTTATATTTGCAAAATTCATTTTAATACTTTTTTGTGGAATATTACCAGAACTTAATAAAATTTCTTTATATGTTTTTTTATTATCATTATTATGGTTTTTTGTTTGAAAATCTGTTTTTAAATATATAATTTTATTTTTATTTTTACTGCTATTACTTCCAGAATTTAATTTTCTTAAATTTTGAAATGAATTTTTAATATCAAAATTTCTATTGCTAAAAGCATTAATGATATTATTATAATTTTTCCCCTTTAATATTTTATTCTTATCTTGAATTGATTTTACACTTTTGGTTTGACTATTATTTTTTCTTTTATTTACATCAAAACCACTATCAAATTCATGTAATATCAAATTTTTATTCGTAGCTGACATATTAACAATAAGTTTTGTTTTATTATTATTTAATAAATCATTTATCTTTCTATTTGTTATTGATGCTCTATTTTTTAAATTATTATAATTTGAATGAAAAATACTTCTTATTTCATAATTAATTCCATTTGAAAAATCATTTAAATGATTAAATTTTCTTGTATTTTTATTATTTAAATTAGATTTTTTTACAACTTTATTATAAAAATATTTATTATCAATATTTTCTTTTTTTATATTATTTGAATTTTCAAGATTACTATTTGAAGTATTATCATTTGTATTCTTTTTATTTTTATTTAAATCAATATTAAATACTTCAAAATTTGTTCTACATGTCCTATTATTATTTTTATTTTTTGTATTTAATTGTTTTGCACTTTTTCCTCTTGTTGAATTAAATTTTTGGTTTTTTTTAATAATATTATTCTTATGATTTCTGCTATTACTCCCATATAATAATTTTAAATATTCTTTTTCAATATATTGATAATCTGTATTCATTCTTTTATTTGAATTTTTATTTTTTGATTCTTTAGATATTGTCTTAATATTTAAATTATTTTTTTTATTTCTTGTGTGTTCAAGAGTATTATTTCTATAAGGTTTATTTTTTTTATCATTTAAATTATTTTTATATGATAATTGCATTATCATATCTTTTATTTCTTCTACAGCTTTATCTTTTTTTGTTTTATTTGGATTTGTATGATTTACAATACCACTATTATTATAATTATTAGAAATATCATTTTCTATTTTAATTGATAATGGTCTTCCTTTAATTTTATTTTCTTTAATTTTAACTGGTTTATTTTGATTAGTTGTAGTTCTTAATTTAGTAATATTATGAATAAATTTATTTTTATCTTTTTCTTTTTCTCTTTCTTTTTGATTTTTATTTTCTTTCTTATTATTATTATCTTTATCATTTTTATTCCCAATATTTTTTTTCCCATTTGTCAATTCCAAATCATTAAAATGATTTCTTAAACTAATAACAACATCAACTTTAATTAAATCAGGATGATTTTCTTCAAAAATTTTTTTTCCTTGTAAATAAAAAGGATGTTTCTTAATATCATCAATATTAATTCTTTTATCAGGTTTAGTGACCAAAATTTTATTCATTAAATCAATACAATTATGAGTTAAATCCTCAGGAAAATCTAATTTACATTCTAAAATTTTTTTAAACAAAATATCATTATCTTCATCTTCAAAAGGTAAATAACCACAAACCATAGCATATAAAATAATACCAGTACTCCAAATATCAATTTTAAATCCATTATAATTATTTCCAGAAACCATTTCAGGAGAAGCATAACAAGGACTTCCACAAGGAGTAATTAATAAATTTTTCCCATCGAAAAAATTAGATAAACCAAAATCAATTATTTTTAATAAATTACCTTTTCCTAATAATAAATTTTCTGGTTTTAAATCTCTATGAACTACTCCTTTTGAATGAATATATTCTAAACCATTTATTAATTGATAAAAAAAATAACTTGCTTCTTCATCTGATAATCTTTGTAAATCAACTATGTGATTAAATAATTCTCCATTTTCACAATATTCCATTATTAAATAGTAATATGATTCATTTTCTAATATTTCATATACTTTTATTACATTTATGTTATTGAAGTCTTTTAACATTTTTATTTCTCTTTCTATTCTTTGTAAATCATCTTTGTTTTGAATTTTTGATTTTTCTAATATTTTTATTGCAAATTTTTCTTTTGTTTCTTTATTTATTCCTAATTTTACTGTACTGAATGTTCCTTTTCCTATTATTTGTTTTGTTATGTATTTTGAAAAAATATCTTCTTCTGTGCAAATTTTATTATTACTTGATTCTGACATTACTTTTTTTATTTTCAATTTAATAAATAAATTAAATTTTTTTTAAAAAATTTTTTAATATTAATTAAAACAATATTTTATAATAAGACAAATTATGAGTGATTATAAATCTTTCATAATTGATTCCATTTCTTCATCAGATACATTTGAGCTAATCCAATAATTAGAATCATAATAATTGATATTTTCTTTTAAATTATCTTCTTTTTTTACTTTTATCTCATCATTTATATTAATATTATCTAAAATTTCTTCAACTTTAATATCATTAATATTTATATTTTCTTTCTCAATAATTTTATCTGAAAAATCATCTTCTATTGGTATTTCATTAATATTCTCGGCAGATAATTCAAGTATATTTTCACTTTTTTTCCTTTGATTTATTCTTTCTTTTTTTTCATTCTCTAATTTTACATAATCACCACCTTCTTTATAAACTTTAAATATATTAATATCTTCATCAATTGCTTGTTCTAAGACTAAACTATAAACTATCTTTTTTTCATCATCTTCAAAATCAATTTTATATTCGTTTGATTCTAATAATTTTTGGTTAAAAAAACCATTAATTTGATTAACTAAGACTTCATTAATAACTTTAAAATCAGAATCATTTTTTATTAATTCTTTAATATATTCATTTTCAGATTCATTAATTTCATTTAATATTTTTATTTCAAATGGTAAAAGACAATTATTTGTTTTCCTTGAAAAACCAAAATTAAATTTCTCATTATTTATTAAATGTTCAATTAATAATTGTATTAATTTTCTTTCGTTTTCAATAAAGAAATATTTTACTAATAATTCTGGAGTAAATTTATTTAAAATTGACTTAATAATTTGAAGATAATATATTTGGAAAATATTATTAAATTCATAATTAAAAAATATATCATTTATATTCCAAAAGATTTTTTTATCATTTGCAATTTTAATTAATTCTTCTATTTCATTTTGATAAAAAGAATTTGAATTTGAATTAATTATTATATCTATTATTGTTCTAAAATATTCTATTTGAGATATTTTTTTTGAACCTAATTTTTTTTGTTTTGTTTGAAAAGTTGTTAAAATTTCTTCATTATCAAATTGATTTAAATCTTCAAGAAAATTAAAATTACTTTCTTTTAGTGAATTAAATAAATTATTAATATTATTTTTAAGATTATCAGAATTCTTTTCATTAAAATTTTTATCTTCTTCCATATAATTATTATAACTATACAAATTTGAAAAAATATCCATTGGATTTTCTTGAATTAAATTTGCAGTGACTAAATTATCAAAATTTGAAAGAATATTTTCATTAATTGTAATTAATAAAGTAAATAAAGAACTACTATTATTATTATTTAAATTTTTATATAATATTGAAAAAAGTAATTTTAATAAATCTTGATTAGACATAAACAAATTAAAAAATTCTTTAGTAGAAATAGAATTAATTAAAGTATCGGTAATACAAATATATTTTTCTTTATCATCAGTATTATTTAATTCATTTAATATTTTTCCACAAAATGAAATTTTTAAAGAATCTAAATCTTGAATATCTTGATTAAATAAAAGAATATTTTTTACACATTCACCAATTCCTCTTCTATTAAGATGGTTTATTAATCCTGTTAAATATTCTGGATGATCATTAAACATATATGTCATTATTGTTTGTCCTTTTGTTTGAATTAAATGATTAAAAATTTTTGAGAAATATCCTATTAAAACATAATTGTCATCTGTTGATGGTGATGTTAAAAATGAAAAAAAATAATCTATATTGTCATATATTATTTTGTATTTTTTTTCTTTTTGGTTTTTTTCTATTTCTTCTATTTTATTTTGAATAAGATTTATCATTGAAAGAGGATTTTCTTCTTTTTTTTCTTCTTCATCTTTTTTCTCTTCTTTTTTCTCTTCTTTTTTCTCTTCTTTTTTCTCTTCTTTTTTCTCTTCTTTTTTTTCTTCTTTTTTCTCTTCTTTTTTCTCTTCTTTTTTTTCTTCATTATTTTTTTTTTCATCATTTTTCTCTTCTTTTATTTCTTCTTTTTTTTCTTCTTCTCCTTTTTTCTCTTCATCTTTTTTTTCTTCTTCTTCTTTTTTCTCTTCTTTATTTTCTTCATCTTTTTTATCTTCTTCTTCTTCATTTTCTTCATCATCAGAATCATCATCTTCACAAATTTTAATTTGATTAAAAAATCTTTCAAGAATATCATTATTATCAGAACATAAAATTTCAGTGGCATTAAATGGAAATTTATGACCTTTCTTTAAATCATCAATAATTGGCATTTTTGTAGAATAATCAATTAATTTTCTTATAACTTCATTTGAAAAAAAAGGAATAAATTGTGTATTTTGATTTGTCTTAATATCTTGTACAATTTCATCTTCATCAAGTACTTCTTCAACAGTTAATTCATTTTTATTCATTTTATCAACATAATTTCTTAAATTTTGAAATATTTCTTTATAATGACGCATATTAAGAAAAGGAAGCATTTTGTTTATTTAAATAAAATTAAAAATATAAAAACAAAATAAATTAAAAATATTTTAAAATTTTTTTAAAATAGTAAAATCTAATTTACTTTAATTCATATTTAGTTTTAAAAAAAAACTATAAAAATCATCATTATTATAAATAGAAAAAAAAAATTTTTTTAAAATAAAAAAAACAATTAAAAAAAATAATATAAATTCAAAAATAAATAAAAATTAAAATATATAAAAAATCAAAAAAAAATTTAAAAAATGCCACGAAGTTATAAAAAAGATTCATCAAATCCAAATTCAGAACCTCAAACACCAACTGAATCAGATGACAATAAATCAAGATCATATCGTCAAAGACCACCAATAAATAATACAAATTCTAAACCACAATCAAATAAAATGTCAAAAGAGTCATCAAGAACTAATTCAATTCAAAATTTAAATTCAAAAAATGATTCATCAAATAACTCAAGAAATGATTCTAAACAATCATCAAGAAATGAATCAAGAAATAGTACATTTAAAAGTGGTTCAAGAAGATTTTCTAAAAATCCTTATGGTAATTTTGAAGGTGATTTTATATCAGAAGTTAATTATTTAAGAGCCGATCCTTCTTTAATTAAAGATGATATTAATAATTTTGAAAAAGATATTAAACAATCTTATTCAAATAAACCTAATCTTTTAAAAAATGTTAATCAATTATTTTCTAATATAAGAAATACTAAAACAAATCAAATTCAAAGAGATGAAAAATTATCACTTTTAGCCAATCAATATATGGAAGAATTAAAAAATTCAAATTCAAAAAAGTTTTATACTAAAAATCAAAATGAATTAGAAAAAGATTTAAAAATGGATTTTGAAGAAATTAAAATAAGTCATAATTACATATCTACAAGTAATACACCAAGAAAAGCTTTATTTGAAATGATATTTAATGAAAAAGATCTTCCAAATTCAAATGGTGATGATTTAATAAATTCAAAAGTTCATTTTATTGGAATTTGTCATGAAAAAATAAAAGATATTCCAGTTACAATAGTAATTGTGACTGATAGTAATAAACTTTTAAAAGAAAAACCTTTAATTGAAGGATTAATTAGTGAAATTAATAAATTAAGAAATAATCCTTTAACTTATTTAAAATATATTAGTAAAAAATCTAATTCTTATCAAAGTTTATGTGAAGCAAGAAAAGTTAATTCTATTAAAATTAATGATAATTTAGTTAGAGCTGCAGAAAATAGAATTAATGATGTTGATCAAAAGAAAAATAATTTAAATAATGAAGAATTAATTAAATTTTTAAGTCAATATGGTGAAAGATTTAGACATGTTAAAGAATATGTTTCTCCTAAAAAAAAATTTGCTAAAGAATTTGTTTGTGATATGATACAAAAAACTAATTTAGATGAAATATTATTAAATAAAGAATTTAATTATATTGGTTTTAGTGAATCTAAAAAGGGTAATTTAGTAATTTTATTTGCTGATAATTTTGATATGAAAAATACAACTACTCAAATTTCAATTTCTAATTTAAAAAGAAAAGTTAAAAGACCAAATTTTACTCAAGATGAAATTGATCAAATGAAAAATGATTTTAATATTTTTGATATTACTAGAACAGGGAAAATTAAACCAAATATAATTTTACTTTTTGTTGAAAAAGAAAAAGAATTTTGTAATGAGAATCCATTTTATTTATTAGCATTAAAAAAATTAAATATTCATAAAAATAATTTAAATGGAATTAATGTTAATGAGTTTATTGATGCAGTTTCAAATGTTATTAGTGAACAAAATGAAGAAGATTTTGAAAAGAATTGGACTGAAATTTTTAATATTTATTTTGATGATAGTCCAAAAAGTAAATTATTAAATAAAGAAAAATTAATTGAAATTATTAAAGAAATGGGATTTGAAACAACTGATGATGAAATTAATGAAATGATTGATAAAATGGGTGAAGATATTGATCAACATAAATTTGTGAAAATTATGAAAAGTATTGAATTAATGAAATAAGATATTTTTTTATTATTTTATTTTTTATTTAAATTTATTTTTGATTTTTAAATTTAATATTTATTTAATTATTTTTCCAAATTTAAATCAAGTGAAAAATAAAATATAAAATTATAATATGAGTAAATTAAAAGAAGTAGAAATTATTCCAAAATTTATAAACAATTATATAATAGATAAAGAAATAAGAAAATGTAATTTTGGTACAATATATTCAGGAATACATACATTAACAGATGAAAAAGTTTCAATAAAAATTATTTCAAAAAATTCACTGAAAACAAATATTCATTATCTAACATTAATTAATAATGAAATTTCTATATTAAAACTCCTTCATCATCAAAACATAATTCAATTATATGAAATAATAGAATCATCATTATATATATATATAATAACTGAAATAATTACTGGACAAGATTTATTACATTTAATTCAAACTAAAAAATTTTTAAGTGAAAAAGAATCAAAAATAATATTTACTCAAATAATAAAAGCATTATATTACATTCACAAAATGAAAATATGTCATAGAAATATCAAACCAGAAAATATAATAATAAATGAAAATAACAAAGTAAAAATAATTAATTTTGAATATATTTTTTATTATAGTTCATCATCAAATATTATTTTTGATATAATTGGAAATGATTCTTATACATGTCCAGAAATGCATAATGGAAATGAATATAAAGGTGAATTATGTGATGTTTGGTCATGTGGTGTGTTATTATATTTTATGGTTACTGGAAATTTACCTTTTAATGATCAAAATAATAATTTCAATAAAGAAAATTTTAATAATGGTATATTTAATATACCTACATATTTAAGTGAAGATTTAGTTTATTTAATTAAAGGAATGATTGAAGTTGATTCTAATAAAAGATTTAATTTAAATGATGTTATTTTTAGTAAATGGTTAAATAAAAGTATTTTTGATATTAATGATGGTGTTAATATTTTTGAAATGAGTTATCCTATTGATAAGAAAATATTAAATTTATGTCAACTATATGGGTTTAATAAAGATTTAATATCTTTTGATATTAAGAACAATTTTCATAATCAAAATACAGTCTTATATAAGTTATTAGTTCAAAAAATTGTTAATTTTGGATATAAAAGTCTTAGTGATTTATGTTCAAATGAATTTTATCAATATATTCAAGACCCTTCTAATAATTATAATAATGTTGTTATTAATCAAAAATATGAAAATTTTTCTAATAAAAATCAAGATAGAATTTATAAAGTTTATAATCAAATAAAAAATATTGAAATTAATCATGAAATGTTAATGAATAAATTATTAGAAATTCAAAAAGAATATAATGAATATATTTTAAATAATCCAATTTCAGAAGAAAATTATTCAATAACAATTTTAAAAGATGAATTTGTTAAAAATATAGATGATAATTCAATTACATATTCAAATAGAAAATCTGTTCCTAAAATTAATCTCAATCCATTTATTTCATCTCCAAATAATAAAACACCTTCTAGATTTAAAACATTTAGTAAAAATGATTTAATGAATGACAAATTAAAAATAAGTTCTTTATCTGTTCCAGATTTTGAAAAAGAATTATTTAGAAAAAAAACAAAATCAAAAAATAAAGATCAAGAAAATGAAAGTGAAAATGATGAAAAAAATATTATAATTAAAATTAATGATGAAAAAAAAGAAGAAGCAACAATAAATTGTGATTATATTGATTTTTCCAATGATGAACTTTTAAAATTAACAATTGAAGAAAAGAAAATAAATGAAAATGAAGAAATTTGTAATATTCAAATAATTGATGAAGAAAATGAAATATCAAAAAATGAAATATTAGATAATATGAAATCATTACAAAAAGTAGTTTCTCAAAAGAATATTCATAGGCCAGACAAAAATAAAATTCACAATTCAAAACAAAAAACAGTTAAAACTGTTAGAAAAATAAATTATTCTAAAAATAAAAATCAAACTCCAATAAAAAATCAATCTAAAAATTATAAAAATCAGTTAAATGAAAACTCTTTAATTCCAAAAAAGAAAATAATTAATCAAACTGAATTACAAAATCAAAATACTTATAAAAAAAATTCAAATTCTCAATCAAGAAATTTAAGGATTGTAAATAGTTTTACAAATATTTCAAATAATAGTCAAAATAATAAAGTATCAAATGGAATTATTACACAATATGTAAAATTCAATAACAAATATGATATTGAAAAAAATGATTTTGACTTCAATAATCTTAAAATTTATGAAAATAATATAACTAATGATTCTAATATTTGTTATTCAGAAACAAATAAAAAGAATAATTCAGAAAAAAAAATTTTTAAAAGAAGATTTTTTAGTCTTTTTCTTAATAAAAAGCAAATTTCAGAGTTTACAATTAATAATATGAAAAATCAACAAAATAAAACAAGAAAATCAAGTTTAAACATAATTAAAAGACCAAGTAATTTTTCATTAAAAAGAAATAAAAAAAAATCAACAAATCAAAGTAAAATAGATAATGATAAATTAAATAAATATCAAATGAAAAAAACTTTATATCCAAGAAGATATAAAGGACCTGTTGATTTATTATTAATTTCATATAAAAATATAAAAGAAACTATTAATGATCTAAAAGAAAAATTGAAAAGTAATAAGTTTTATAGTATGTGTTTATCAAGATTTAAATTTAAATGTATTAAAAATATAATAAATTTTCAAATTGAAATTGTTGAAATAGAAAATAATAATTATTACTTTTTACTCAAAGTAAAATCAGGTTCAGAAAAATTAAATCTAAGAAAATTATTCTTTTAAAATTAAAATAAGAATTTTATAAATATTTTATTTTAAGTAAATAAATTTTTAAACAAGAAATATAAATTTTAAAAATAGAAATAATAATAATATATAAATTTATATTAATAATTTATTGTTCAGATTCTTCATTTTTAATTTCTTCTTTTTCTTCATTTTTATTCTCTTCTTCTTTTTCGAAATTATCAATATCAATAGAAACATTATTTTCTCCTAATTTCATAGCCAAAACTTCTTCATCAACAACTAAATTTTTTAAATTTTCCAATTTTTTTTGTAATTCTCTAATCTTATTAATTTCATCTTGTAAAATATTAGTTAAATTCATAGTATATTCTTTTAAATCACTATCAGGTTTTTGAACATCTCTTAAATAATTCATTTCTTTTTTAATATTTTCAACCATATTATTAATATGTTCTTGATGATTATTAACTAAAATATCTTCTTCTAATAAAATAGTATCAATTAAATTATCATGTTCATTTTTTAAAACTTCAGCTTCTTCTTCATTATTAATTTGATAATTTTCATATTTAGAAATATACTCATTTGAATTTATATTATTAAAACTTGCAAATGAATTTTCTTGATTTTGACTACTTTTTGGTCTTTTTCTTTTAGTAAATGTAGTATGACTTGTATGAATATTATTTTCTATATTAATTTCAACATCAGAATTATTATTATTAAAATTAGATAATTTATTCTCATGATTTTTATGAGTGAAATTTTTTTTAACTTTCTTTCCATTTTTAGTACTAATCATATCACTAATTTTAGCAACTTCCCCATTTTTACTTTGAAAAGACATTTTCCCATTAATATTATTACCAGCATTATTTTTTTTTAAAGTAACATTATATTTAACAGTTTTATTATGTTGTCTAGGCATCATTAAAGCATCAGCAAGTAAATCTTCTTTATTATCACTTCTACTTTTTTCATTATTACCTTTTCTTAATTCTTTAACTCGATCAGCATATCTTAAAGTATTTAAAGTATTTTCAGAACAAGATAAACAAGGACTAATATTAGCAATCATTAAAGTAAGACAATTTCCAATGAAAGAATCTCTTAAAACTAAAGTTAATTTACTTCCTCTAAATGGTTTATGTAATTTTCCTTGATCTAAAGCACGAATACATTCTTTTAAAGCTAATAAACTTTTATTAATTTCAGCACCATCAATTTTAGTTTGTTTATTAGTATCAATTGTATCAACAGCTCTTTCAGAACCAGCTAAATCAACAAAAGTAATTTTACCTTTTGAATTTTCATCTTCATCTTGTAATTCAATATTTAAAATAGCATGAGAACGACTTGAATCATCATTAGCACCAGTAACTCCTGTAGTACGAGATTTTAAACCAAAGTCAATTATATCTATTAAATTCTTTATATTTGTAATTTGTTTTTGTACTAAACCAACTATATGAATTGTTCCTTTACCATCTTCTCTTATTTCTAAAGTATTTTTATTATTAAGTAAATCAAATAATTTATTACAGTATATTTCATAAAATGAAACATAAATTTCATATTTTGAATATTCACTCTTTTTCAAATAAGAAAAAACTTCTTTTGCACTTAATAAATATAATCCTTCACTTGAATTTTCTTTTGATTCTGGATTTCCTATCATTGTATATGTTTTACCTGAACCTGTTTGACCATATGCAAAACAAGATATTTTTGTTTGATTTTGAAATACTGATTTTATCATTGGATATACTGTTTCTTTATATATTTTTTCATTTGTTGAATTTTCATCAAATACTCTATCAAATGTGAAATGATGTTCTTCTATGTATTTTGTTAAGTCAAGTTTATTTCTAATTTTTTTTTAAGTTTTAATTTTTATATGGTTTTTATTTTACTTTAATTCTTTTACTATTAATGATGTCTCGTTTTTAGTTTCTAGAATATCTATGTCGTTTTTTTCTATTTCTTTTTTGCTTGGAGGACGTTTTCTAACACAGACTCTTATTTTTGGAATTTTTTTTGTGTTTTCGTTTTCCATTTTTTTTTTTTTTTTGATTTAATTTATATTTTAAATTTTGAGTTTTATTATTTTTATTTGTTTAAAATATTAATATTTTTAAATAAAAATTTAAATAAAATTTTTTTATTGATTATTATGTTCTAACATTAATCTTATACCTTGTGGACAAAAAATCCATCCAAAACCATTATTTTGATCAACGAATTTTTCTTTAAATTCTTCATAATTAAAACTTTCTTTATTAAAAAACTTTTCATTAAAAACTTCTAATAACTTTTCACAATCTCCTAATTCAGAAACATTAATAGCTTCTTTTAATTCATCATTACTTAAAGGTTTAAATTTATTAGAAGATTTAGCAACTTTATTTCTAGCAGAAATAATAGCATAAGAACTTAAAATAAACATACTTAACATAAAATCATCTAAATCATCACTTTTAATAAATTTTTTTTCATCATTTGAAAAAATATCAAATAAAAGTCTAATTTTTCCTATATTATTAGTTAAACAATATAAAAATCCCATTGCTAAAATATTTCTTCTTGTTATTCTATTAGTTTCTTTATCTTTATAATGTTGAACTAATTTTTTTCCTAATGATTGATATAATTCTCTCAATCCATCAATACTAATTTCTTTTATTTCTCCTTCTTTTCCTATTATTTCAGATACTTCCTTTGATTTCATTACTTTATTTTCAATAAAACTTTGAAATTCATCAATTGACATTTTTTTATATAAAAATTCATCTTTTGATGAAAATTTTGATTTTAAAGGTTCTTCAAAAGGTAATGTTGCAGTATCTGGAGAAAAATTTTCTAACATATTTATAAATTCTATTAAAGTTATAAATGTTAAAATATTTTGATTTGTTTCTAATTTAAGAACAAATTTATCATTATTTGATTTATAATATTTAAAATCTATTTCTTTCTCATCTGGAGCTAAAGCATTAAAAGCTTCTCCTCCTTTTGAACCACAACATCCACAATTACAACATCCTCCCATTTTTATTTTTTATAAATTTTTAAATTAATTTTTCCTTGAAATATTATGAAAAAATAAATATATATTTAAAAATAAAAAGGAAAAAAAAATTATTAATTTATATTAATAATGAATTTGATATCTTTTATTATTACATAATTCAAATCCATCTTGAAATAATTGATACATTAATTCACCATCTTTTACTAAACTTTCAACATTTCCTAATTTATTTACTTGTAATAAAGGATTTTGATATGATAAACAATTGTATCTTTCTAATTTTTTTAACCAAATTGGCTTTTCATTTAAATTTTTTATAGGTTCATTTTTTTCTATTTTTAATTTTTTTTTTGCATTATTTAATTCATTTTTTAATAAAATTTTCACATCATCTTTTAATGACTTTTTATGATATGCTTTGTTAAATTTCATATCTTCTCTTATTAATTTTAAATATTCATTTAAACTTTGTTTTCCTGTAAATTCTTTATCTACAATTTCTATTTTATTTTCTTCTTGTTTTGGTTTGTTATATATTATATTAAATATATCTGTTACTTTTTTTTTCTGTTTTTCCTCATTTTGTTTCATTAATTGACAATGAAATCTTTTTAAATTAGGAACTTTTATTTTAGTATTAAATATATATCCTATATTATCTGAATCATTAAATAATTGATTACTAGATTTACTTCCAAAGAAGTCTTTCATTAATTTTGTTCTTATTTTTTTTTCTGATGTATCAATTGTATTATAATCTTTAATATTTGATTGTTTTAGATTTGATTTTATATTTCTTGCTCTTGGCATTGATGTTCCTTGCTGTTTTATATTTGGAGTTGATTTAATTTTTGGTAAATTAAAATAACTTTTATTACGATGTTTATACAATGATAAGTTATAACAATTTATTGAATTATTAATATTAATTGAATCTGAATTTGAATCGTTTTTTATTGTTCTATATTCCTTCATAAATTTAAAAAATTTTAATTTTTTATTTATTAAAACAAAAAATAAATATTTTATTTTTTATTATAAAAATAATATTTAAAATTTCTTAAAAAACATGAATTCCATAAATTCATCTCAATTAGAGACATTTTATTCTTCATATGGTTATGTTCAAGTATCAAAAGAAGAATATAATTCATCTTCTCCAACAATAAAATTTACAAAAAAAGATTCTTTCAGTGGTATAATAAATGTAAAAATAAATATTTATATAACAAAAAAAAACACCTAATTTTTAAAATAGAAAAATCAACTATCAAAGAAAATAACAGTAAATTTAAAAACATTTTATGGACAAAGGAATAAATATCCTTTAATAGTATCAATAGATGAACCAATATATGAATTAATATATCATTTAATATCAGCAGAAAGTAATAATCAAAATTCAGAATCATGGAATATAAATTCACAATATAGATTAATATCATCAATTTCATCTTTAAGAGAATTATGTTTATATCATACATATATAGAAGAAAATATAAAAGATAATGAAATATTATTAATTTTACAACCAGAAACAATTAAATTTTCTCCTAATTTAAAAACATCACATATTTATTTAGAAAATAAAAGAAAAACTGCAACTAAAATGGATATTGATGACTTTGAATTTTGTTTAGCTGAACCTGGTTTTAAATATGGAAGAAGATATATTGAATTTACTTTAGAAAGTGAACCTTTTGAAAAAAATATTATGATTGGTGTTAGTTTATATAGAAATAATTTTAGATTTAATGATAGTAAAGATTTTTTTGGTTTTTTATTATCTGAAAATCAAAAAATTTGTAATGTTAATGGAAAAATGAAAACAGAAGATTTTGGTTTTAATACAAAAATTGGTGATAAAATTGGAATGTTAATTGAATTATCTTTTAATGAAAGACAAGTTACTTATTATATAAATAAAATTTTTGTAGGAGTTGCTTTTAGAGAACTTCCTAATGAAAAATTATATCCTTGTGTTTGTTTAGGATTTCCTGGTACTAAAATTAAAGTTGATAGTAAAGTTGAATTTCCACAAAATGATAATTCAAAAATTTAAATTTTATTTATTGATTACTTATATAATTTCTAATATAAAATTATATTAAGAATTTTGAATATTTAAAAAATTATTAAAAATAATAAATTTGTTTTTAAATTAATTAAATTATTTGTAAAATGTCTGAAAAAATATATTATGAATATAGAATTTTTGTAATAGGAGAACCAAAAGTAGGAAAAAAAAGTCTAATAGATAAAATAAATAACTTACCATGTACACAAACATTTAATTATAATAAAAAGAAAGAAAAGAATAAAACTAAAAAAACAAAAGAAAAATTTAAGATAAATAAAATTAAAATAAAAGAAATTAATTTAGAAAAGCAAACAAAAGAAAAAAATGAAGAACAACAGGAAGAAAAAAATGAAGAGAAAAAAACAAATATTATTGTAAAACTTTATAATATATTAAAATTTAAAATTACATTAATTGCATATTATATAAAATCTGCGATTCCAGTTCCCATTGATGATGACTTTGATGAAGAAGATTCAGATTATGATATTAAAGTTAATCACAAAATTGCATTAAAAGATGTTAAAAAATCAATTAAAGAATATTTATATTCTACTGATTTAAAAATAGAAGAAAGTAATTTAAAAGATTATCAGATCTCAATTAGAAATTTATTTATTTTTGTTTTTGATTTATCAAATTATGATTCTTTTTTATATTTAATGCCATATTATCATTCATTAAATAAATATTTTTCATTTAATAATGAAGAAAATAATATTTCATGTATATTAATAGGAAATAAATTAGATAAAAAAATAATATTTGAGCAAGAAGAAAAAAAAAATTTAAATGACTTTATAAAAAAATATAAAATTCCCTATTACGAAATTTCAACAAGGATTTTTTTTCCTTTTGATAAAACATTTGAAAAAATATTATTATATAATTTAACACAATTTGAATCTTCATTTAAAAATGAAAATGTAATTAGATATATGAAACAAATATTTGAGAATAAATCAACATTTAATAAAGCATCAAAATCAACTAAAGATATACATAATGAATTTCCTGGACCAAAATATAATATAAATATTTATGGTTATGATTCAGAAAATGAATTAAATAATGCTTTAAGTAATAAAAAATTAAGATTTAAAACAAAAATTTTTGTTAATAAAATAGGACCAATTATTAATAGAAATAAAAGTGAAGTTACTGTTTTAAGATCGGGTATTGATAATGATAAATTTATTCCTCAGTTTACAAATAAAAAAGATAATTATAGTAAATCAAATAAAGGTTTTTCTTTTACTGGTCCCGATAATAAAAATTGTAATTTAAGTCTTGAAAGAAAAGAAATGAGAAAAAAAAGAAATAAAGAATTTATAAGTTCTTTTAATGATAAAAATGTATTTGATTTAATGAATGATAATGAAAAAAATTATCATGATGAAAAATATTTTGAAGAGATTAAAAAAAGAAGAACTGAATATCAAGGAAAAATAATGAATGAAAAGAAACAAAGATTAGAAAAAATATTAAAAATTAATAAAGATAATTTAGAAAAAATAAAAGAACAAAAAGAAAAAGAAAAAGATAATATAGTAGATAACAATAAAAAAATAATAAAATCAAAATCATTACCAGATATTTTAGATGAGACAATTAAAAATGAAGATTTCCAAAAAAAAAGATATAATAATGAATTATATTCAAATAATAAAAAACATTTAGACAGATTAAAAAAAATAATAAAAACACAATCATATTCACCAGGACCAAATTCATATGATACAAGAGGAAATTTATTAAATTTAAATAAAGGAAAAACAATAGTTGGAAAAAGAGAATATTCTTTTAATAATAAAAATGATGTACCTTTTACAAATTTTAAAAGTACTTTTGATATTATTATGGAAAAACAAAATAATATTAGAAGACCATTTAATGAAAGATTTCCTCTAGTTACAAAAGAACCTATATTAAAAGAACAATATAATGATGAACAAAAATGGAAAAAATGGGAAATAAATAAAAATAAAACTAAAAATATTAAATTTGAATTATTTAAAAAAGAAAGAGAAGATTTTTTAAATAAACATAAGGAATTATCAAAAAAAATAAAAGAAAAAAAAAATGAGAAAATTCAAAAAATAAAACATTATTTAAAAAAAAAAGGACAATCAATTGGAGGTAATTATGATTCAATAAACTATAATCAAATTGAAGAGAAAAGTCCTTCTTATTCAATGTTAGGAAGACATTACCTAAAAGAAAAAAGTGATGATGATGAAAACGATTTAATAACAAATGAAAATAAAGAAAGATTAATAGAAAAAAATAAAACTTTATATCCAAATTATTTTATAGGAAAAGATAATTTTCCTTGTTTTTCTTTTACAAAATCTGAAAGATTTCCTCGTCAAAAAGTTGAATATTATAATACTAGAATAAGTAGTCTTTTTGAAAATGGAAATTATAGTTTAAAAGATAAAGAAGATTTTTCTACTAAAGAACCTTATTCTTATAATGAAGAAAGAGGTAATTATACTATTGATAATCATTTTCCTGGTCCTGGTTATTATAAAATTAAATCAGGATTTGATAAGTTAATTGAAGAAGGAAAAGAAAAAAATGAAAATAGAATAAGATTAATGTTAAAAGATAATAAATACGTTAATTTTAGTTAAAGTAGAAAAATATTTTTTTCAATAATAGAAATTGTAAATAAAATAATAAATAATATTTAAAATTATTTTTTAAATTGAAATTAAAAAAAATTAAAATATTATTATAAATATTAAAAACACTAAAAAATTTTATTTTTTATTTAACCTAACAATTTTAACAACTTTTGGTCCATCACTACTCATGTAATTTTCATTATCATAATAAAGTTCATCAGTTTTATTTAAAGGAGGTAAAATTTTTTTAACTTTTTCTCTAGAATTAACATTATAAGAAGTAGTTTGGAAATTTTTATTCTTATCATTTTCATCATTTTCATAATTATAAACATTGTTATTACTATTAGTTAAAGCACCATCTTCAATAGATTTTTCTTTTTTATTTTCTTTTTGAATATTAACTAAATTTAATATTCTACTAAAACCATTTCCAACTCTATTTGTTTGATTAAAATGCTCATATTCTTGTATTTTATTATGATTAAATTCATTATTATCTTTTAAATCTCCAATGTATGCATCACATGATGCACAATGATATGCACCGATTGGTCTTTTTGCAAGTAACCAATTATCACCATGATCTATTTTATTATATAATTCTATTATTTGTTTTATTTGTAAATCTATTTTTTTGAAATTTTTATTTACTTCTATTCTATTTGAATATGTTTTACTACTTCTATCTCTTAATTCATCTATTAAACCAACTAAGTAATCTTCTAAACTTTTCAATGCGTCTTCATTTGCTTTTGATTTTGTTAATTCATATAATTCATAATAATTTTGTTTTTGACTTTCGAAATTTCTTTTTATTCTTTGAATATCTTTTTCAAGTTCTTTTTTATCTTCTTCATATAAAACTCGATTGACATAATTTTCTAATTTTGTATTTAAAATATTTAATGTTACTACATTTTCAGGATCTATTATTAAATTATTTTTCATTGAGTATTGTGTTAATAATATTTGTTCAATACTCTTACTATGATTACTTATATCATTTTTTATTTTTTTTATTTCATCAGAATAAATATCTTGATTTTCTTTTAAATTTTCAATAGAACTATCTAAATGTGAAATATGTTCATTTATATCATAAAAATCTTGTTGTGAAGGTTTTGAATTAAGTGAATTTTTCATATCTTCAATATCTTTTTTTATACTTTCAAATCTTGATATAGGAACATAATCTAATAATCTATTATCTAATGCTTGTATTTTTTTTAAAATATGATCTTTGAATTTTTTAAATTCTTTTATTTCAATTGTTGTTTTTTCTTCTTGTTTTGGATTTATTATTGATATTTCTTTCTCAGTAAAATCATCTTTGATTAAATTATCATTTAATTCATTTAAATTTTTAATTTCTTTTCTAATAACATCAATATCTTCATTATGTCTATTAATTAAATTATTTAAAGCATCTTGTAATTTTTGAAGTTTTTCATTAAAATCATTTTTATTCTCTTCAATAGAATTAGTATTTTTATCAACAATTTCTCTTAAATTAATAACAATTTTATTAGTTTGTTCAGCTAAATTATTTGCATTAACAGCATCATTTTTAATTTTAAAAATATCAGATTCATTTTTTTTAAATCTTTCATCTTGTAAACTTAATTTTTTCATAAGTTTATTATCTAAATTTTGAATTAAACCAGTAACAACATCAACATTTGGTCCATTTTCATTATCGGTATTTTTGAAAATATCATAAATATTAAAATCAGCTACTTTGACTTTTATTTCTTCTAAATCTTCTAAAATTTTTTTTATTTTTTCTTCTAATTCATTATTCTTATCACTAATTCCTTTTAATCCATATTGATACTCATCTAAAATATCTGTTAATGTTTTTCCTTTATCTTCGGGAAATTTTGGTATAAATGTATTTAATTTTGATATTTTTTTTTCTAAGTCTTTTATTCTTTCATTATCACCTCCTCCTAAATTACTTATTAAATCACTTGAAACACGAGAATGTTTTTCATGTTTTTCTTCTTTCATTTCTATTAATGGTACTTCTCCTATTTCAATTCCTTGATTTTTTAATCCTATGTTTATATTATTTATATATAAAGAATTTTGATTTGTTTTATTTTCTAATCCGTTTAATTTATCAATTATCATTTTTTGGTTTTTTGAAAATTGACTAAGTAAAACTTTTAATCCTTCAAAATTATATGATAGAGAAAATAAAACATTTGGATCAAAATTAATTGTTTCAAAATTTGACATTTTATTATTTTATTATATTTAGAGTTATGATAATATAATAATGATTAATATTTTTTATAATTAAAATAAATTGTAAATATGTTTTTTTAATTTATATTAATGGATTCTAATATTAATATCTAATTTCATTAGAAAATATGGATGTAATTTTTTTTAATAGTTAAAAAATTTACATAAAACCCCTCTATTAATTAAATAAAAGAAATTTTCTTTTAAAATACCTATTGAAAAATATAAAATATATTTTTCTAATAATTTCAATTTAACATAATATTTCAGAATTATTATTGAGATATTCAATATTTTCTAATTGACTCTTTTGTATATTTTCTTTTTTTCCTATAATTAATTTTTTGCTATTATTACAAAAAATATTATAAAAACTCTTATAAGCAAAATTAAAACTATCAATATATAAATTTAAGTAAAAATAATTATAAAGTTCATTTCTATTAGGAATTAATCCCAATCTCTTCCTAATTATTTGTATAATACCAAAAGAAATTTGTAAAGGATTCATTTGAAGAGTTATATTATTTTCAACTAATTTATTAATATAAACAGCACTCATATGGTAAATTGAATATTGTTTATTTTTTTTTTTAAATAAACTTTCTTCATCTTCAAAAATAATTTTCTGGTTTGTAATTAAAAAAGTTAAAATATCATATGAGGTTGTTAAGTTAAGATTATAATCTAATAATTGAAGAATATAATTTTCATCATTTACTAAATTTGATGAAATTGATTTTGAATATTTTTCTTCTAATAATAATGCTTTATATGTTTTATCTTCTAAAAATTTAGTTGCTAAAATAATACAAAATTTCGCTAAAATCTTTATTTGAAATAAAAAATTTTTTTTTTCTATTAATTTTATTGATATTCTATCTAATAAAGTTATTGCTAAATGAAATGTTTTATCACATAAATCAAATTCTTTTGTTATTTTTTTCATCATTGAAATTGAATTTTTTCTTAATTTAAAATATTCTTTACAATTATTAAAAAGAATTGAAGTATCTATCATATTTGATAATAAATTTTTAAAGATGTCATTTTTAAATTTAAAATCATCTTTTTCTAAATGAATTAAATTATCATTTAATTCTTTGTTGTTTGGACATAATAATTGATTGTTTGGGAAAGTTGAGATTAAATGATCATGAACACATTTAGTATTATTCATTTTATTTTATAAAAATTAATTAAAAAATACTATTTAAATACGTGTATTAAACTTTATATTATATATTAAATTTTATAATTTATCATTTTTTCTCATATAAAAAATTAGAATAATAAAAATTAACTTATTAAAAAAAAAAATATATAATTATTAGAATTTATGGAAAATGAAAATTTCAATTTTAATAATTTATATTGTTCTATTTGTGGATCAAGTCTTATTTTTAAATATTTAAATGAAAATAAAAAAATTCTAATTTGTTCAAATAAAAATGTAAATTTGTATTTTAATAAACAAATAGTGTATTTTTCCAATAAATACTGAACAAATGCAAAGTTTTATTTTGGAAAATGGAAACTTAAAATTATTTTATGAAAAAATAAAAAATGTAATACCAAATATCAATTTAAATTAAAATTTAATACCTTTACAATTCATAAACTTAAAATATTAATACATAAATCTATAAATATACTCTATTAATGGTTTAAAATTTTATATTAGATAACCATCTTTTATATTTAATACAAATTGTGATATTAATTTTATATTTTGAGAACAATTTTAATTAACTACTGGACATAACTGTATTATTTTTATTTGAATTTATTACAACAAATTGATTTCTATTGATATATTGAAATTTTTTATCAGCCATTTTAGGAAAAATATAATGATAATCATAAGAATTATTTCTTTTTTTTATTAAATGAAAATTTCTTGATTTGATAAAATTGTTATTTTTAATTTTTTCGAGTTTTTTTCTAAATTTTTTAAATTCATCTTTTAATAAATTATAATCATTATTTTTTTTATGATTTAATAAAATTATTTTATTCTGAAAATGTTCACAAAAATCAATTTCTTTTTGATTATTTATTGATAATGATTTAAGATTTTTAATATGCTCAACAATTTTATTTAATATATACTTTTTCTCTTTTTCAAATTTACTTTTTTGTTCATCATATTCAAAAAATATTTTTTTATATTTATTTTTTATGGATTGACTTATAGATTGAATATTTAATGTCTCTCTTAATTTCTTTTCATTTTTTTTAATGGAATGAAATTTATAAAAAAATAAATTATTATCTTTAGAAATAATATCATTTGAGTCAAAACATTTTTTTTTCTTTATTATATTGTCATCTGATAAATTTTTTAATTCATATATTTTTTCACTTTCAATAAATATTTTCATTAATTCATCTTCTTTATTACGCCTTTTTAATTCTTTGATTTTTATCTTTTCTTTACATTCAGTTAAGTCTTTTTCTATTGCTATATTATTTAGTTTATCATTTTCTTTATTTAGATCAATTGTAGAAGAAGATCTACTTATATATTTTTTTATTGTTAAATTACTAAATGTTTTAAATAAATCTTTATCTAAAGTTCTTTTTTTTTTTAAATTTTTTCCATAAATATTTATAAATTCTTTAATAGGAAATATATAATTTACCTTATTACTTTCTTTTTTCATATTTTTTCCTACATTAATAAAATAGGAAAATTCTTTTTTTATAATATTTAAAATATCTTTTTTTATAATTTCTAAATTTTGAAAATTTACACATATATTTCTTTGAATAATTTTATGAATTATTTCTTCAAAAAATAAATGTTTTATTACTGGAACATTTAAAATATTTTCTATTTTTCCACAAAATATTTCTAAATTTTTATGTTGAGAATTAAATAATTTAATTTGATTTAAAAAAGTATTAGCAATAAAAATAGGAAATTCATCATATAAATAATAAACTTTATTTATATTTTTATTAGTTTTATTATATAATTCTCCAATTTTCTTTTTATATTTTTCAAACTTATTTTTAAAATAGTTTTTAATACTTTTAAAATTCAATATATTATTTTCATTATTTAATAAAATATCATTTGAATAACTTTTTTTAAAGGAATAAAATTTGTATGAACTTTTCATTTCATCATTATTTTGTAAACTATTATCTATTTTTTTATTGATATGAAAATTTAAACTACTTAATGAAGGATTATTTCCATTTAAAGAAATACTCTTTCTAATAGATTCTTTTTTAATTTTATTTACATTATTCTGAGAAGATTTTGTTTTATCTTTAATCATAATAGAGAATTTTTTTTTTTGAAAATTTTTAAATTTTAAATTACTTTTATTATTTGAAATGCTATTAGATATTTCTTTTGGTAAATAAAAAAAAGAAGAATGCGGTTTAAAAATTTGACTTAAAGACAAATTTTTTTTCTTAAAATATTTTTGTGAATTGAAAAAATTATTATCTATTATAATTGAATTATTATAATTCATTTTTAAATAAATTATGAATAAGAAATAATAATAAAATTAATAATAAATAATAATAATTTGATGATTATTATATTAAAAAAAATTCTAAAATAGAAATAAATTAATTAAATTAAATTATTTTATTTTTTTTCTCTTACAGTGATTCTAATTTTACTATTTCTAATAGCACTATTAGGTAAATTTTTTTTTGAACTTTTTCTCTTTAAATAATTAATTTGATTATTTTTTCCAGTCATGAAATTATTTTTATTATTATTAACTTTTTCATTATTATTTTTATCTTCATCAGTCATTAAATTTTTATTATCAACATTCCTAATTGAATTATCATTATTTCTATAACCCATTTCTTTTCCAAAATTTGGATTATTTTTTTTCATTTTTTCTAAAAAATCTTTTTTAACATTTTTAAAATGTTCTAAATCAATTTTCCCATTTTCTTTTTCTTTATCTTGATTTGATAATTCAAATGAAGGAAAAAGTTTTTTTGTTTCATTATTTGAAGAATTTATTGATTCTAATAATTTATTATAATTTTCTTTTACTTTTATATTTTCTATTTTTAATAGTGAGATTTGTGAATCTAATTTTATTTGCAATTCATTTAATTCTAGTGTATGTTGAAATTGTATTCTGTTTATTTCTTCCCTATATTTTGATTCTATATTTTCTTTGTTTGATTCGAAATTTTTTTTTAAATCTAAAATTTCTTTTTTTTTTAAATTTGATATTTCATTTTTGTTGTTTAATTCTTTTTGTAAATCCTTTTTTATATTCTCAATTTCTGTGTTTAATTTTTTTATTGTTTCATCTTTTTTTTTTATTTCATTTTCTTTAATTTCTTGTTCTTTTTTTATTTTATTTGTTAATTCCTCATTTTCTAATTTTAATTTTGAATTTTCATTTTTATTTTTTTCTTGTTCAATTTTTATTACTTCTTCTTTTAATTTTTTCTTTGTTTCTTCGTTTTCAATTTTTAGATTTTCAATCTTTGTATTATAATCTTTTTTTAATTCTTCTAATTTTTTATTAATATTTAATTTTTCTTCTTCTATTTTCTTATTATTATTTAATTTTTCTTCTTCTAATTTTTTATTATTATTATTTTTTTCTTCTTCTAATTCAAATTTCATATCATTTATTTCTTTTATCAATTTGTCTTTTTCATATTTTAAACTAGTTAATAATGTTTTATTATCATTTATTATTTTTGCTTTTTTCTCATTGTTATCTTGTAAATTGTTATTGACTGTATTTAATTTTTTTATTAGTTCATCTTTTTTATTGATGATTTTATTTAAATTTTCAATTTCTTTACTTTTTTCTACAATATCATTTTTATTTTTTTTTTCGTTTTCATTATTTGTTTTAATTTGATTTAAAGAATTATTATATTCATTTGTTACATTTTTTAGTTCTTTTTCACTGTTTGATAATTTTTTAAGTAAATTATTAATTTCAACTTTAAATTTTTCAATTTCTGAATTTGAATATGTTAAATTATTATTCACCTTTTCATATTTTTTATTCAATTCAATAAAACTTTTATTCTTTTCATTTATTTCTAATTCTTTTTCATATAATTTTTTTGTCATATCCTTATTTAAGTTCTCTAAATTTTGATTAGACTCTTTTAACTCTTCAATTTTTTTATTCAATTTATTTTTATTATCTTCTAATTCATTATTTAATTTACTAAAAGTATCTTTATGTTCAAAAATATTTTTAGCATAATCATCTTTTACTTTTTTTAATTGACTTAACATTGAACTAACTTTTAATTCAAATTCATATTGCAATTCTTCATTAACATTTTTTTTACTATTTTTAAAATCATCATATTCTTTTTGAATTTTTGATAATGCTCTATTATATTTATATTCAATTTCTATTTTAAAATTATCTAATTTTTCTTCATATGTTTTTTTACAATCTTTAATTTCGTTTTTTAATGAAATAATTTGTTTTAATAATTTATTATTTTCTTCCTGATGTTCTTTTTCTTTTTCTGAAATTATTGATTCTACAATCATTTCAGTTTCTTCATTTTTTGCATTTAAAAGATATATTATTCTTGTTAATTGAACAATTTTTGATGATAATTTTTTTTTAATTTCGTCATTCATAAACTTTAAATAGTATTATTTAAATAATTAAATTTAATGTCTCACTTTACTCCAATTCAAATAGTATTTAATATTAATTAATTAAAAATGCTATTTTTTAATAGAATTTAGACAAATTTTTAGGTAAAAAACATAATATAGAATCTGATTCTGAAAGTGAAGAAGATATTATTATTCAAAAAGAAAAAGAAATTAAAAATATTAAAAATAATGAAAAAGAAAATAATAAAATTGAATTAATTATGAATGAACAAAAGCAAGAAATTAATAAAATTTCATCAATTGAAGAAAAAAAAAATGAGATTGAAAAATTATTAAAAGAAATTAGAGATGAAGTTAATAAAGTAGTTATTTGTAGATTATGTAAAAGAAAATTTGGTAATCAAGTTCATTATTTAAGACATTGTAATTTATCAAAAATTCATTTGGATAATTTAAAAAAATTTGATAATAATGAAAAAGAAAAAAATTAAAATTTTAAATATTATTCTTTTTTATAATATAATTTAAATACAATTAATGAAGCCATTTTATTTTTTTTGTTACTTTCCCTTTTCCTTTTTTTCCATATTGAATAAAAACAACTCCGCCTTTAATTTGAATAACAGAAAAAGTTTTTTTTATTTTCTTTTGAAAAATTAAAATATTTTCTTCTTTAATTTTTTCAATAACAATTCTTTGAAAAATTGAAGTTGCGCCTGTAACTTTAGAATATATTCCACTAAAAAATGAATGAGAAGATAATTTATTTGATAAACTCATATTTATTTCATTATCATTATACACTTTACAAACACATGTATTATCTCTATTTGTATTAATTTTTTTTGCATTTGCATTTTGTCTTTTCAATAATATTTTATTTAGCTTATAAATATGAACTATATAATTGTTTACTAAAACTATAAAATATTTTGTATTTTCACTAAACATAAAATTATTTAAAGTAAATAATTGATTTCCTAAATATATACAAAATTTTAAAGTATAATTAAACTTTTTATCTTTTGAATATATATGAATTTTATTTGAAAATTTAGATGTTACTACTATATAATTTGTATTACTACCATCAATAAATATAGAATTAATTGAATCAAAACTATTATCTTCAATTTCTTTTTTTAATTCTATTATTTGTTTTTCTTTTTTATTGATATTTGAATAAATATAAACCTCAATTTTATTTTGAGAATTAACCCCAACTTTTCCAATATATAAAAAATCTTTATCAATATTATAACTTACAATTTCTTTATTATTCGAAGCAATATCAGAAATAGTTTTAATATATTGTAATTTCAATAAATCAAATAATATAATTTTATTAGTAAAAATAATTATAATAATATATTTGTTCATATAAAAATTATAAATATCTTGTTCAAATTGAATTAATAATTTACAATCTTTTAATATTTCATTAGCATAATATAAGCAATTATTTTTATATTGTTCATTATTTTCATATCCATTAAAAAAAATAAGATGAGAAGAATAATAAGTTATAGCATTTGAAATATTTCCTAATTTTTTATGATAATCTTCATTTATATTATTTAAAAGAGTAAAAGTTTCAATATCAAAAATTCTATAACCAATATTAGTAGAAGCTATTAATAATTCATTATCTTGACTTATTCTAATTGTATTTATATTCAATTTATCATGAATATTCCAAGGAACATTTAAAAGTTTTTGAATAATGATTTTTCTCATAATTTAAATGATTATTATTTTAAATTAAATTAAATATAATGTCAAAAAATCCTTTGAAGATTAATTCAATTAGAACTAAACTTTTAACTACAATTGATTCAGATCTTCAAAGGAAAAATATAAAAAAAGAATTACCAAGTTTAAATAAATCTACTTTGGATTATCAAAAAAATATTCAAATTGAAATGAAAGATTATTCTCATAGTTTACAAAAAATAATGAGAGGATTTGATATTTTTTTTAAAGGAAATACACTAATACAATTTAAAAGAAAAGAAAAAAAATATTGTAATTCAACAAAAAATGTGAGTTTGAAAATAAATATAAAACATCCATTAACATATTTAGAACATGTTTGTTCTATGGTAAAAATTCCAATTAAAGATAGAACTAAAACTGAAATTAATTCTGTTTTGAAAGTTAATTCTGATGATTTACTTTTAAAGAAAAAAGAAAATACAAAAACAATTGATTATGGTATTATTATGAAAATATAAATTCTATTTTTACTTTTCAAAATATTTATATTATTTTTTATAAGAATAATATGTAATCATATATAACGAAAAAATGTGTAAATCGTAATGTTTATATAATTAATATGTTTCAATAATTTTATTTAAAATAAATAAATAATATTAAAATAGGAATTCTTTGTGGAATTAGGAAAGGATATTGTAAATATATTATACCTTTATAAACATTAATAATTATAATTATTGATTAAAAGTATGTAGAATATTTTTTTTATTTTTATAATATAATATAAAATTTTAATTTTCTATAAAATTTTAATTTTCTATAAAATTTTAAAAAAAACAAAATACATTTAAATAAAAAATTAATAATATTTGATGTTGCCAGTTAGTGCCAAAAATATAAAAATCTTAATAATTTAATGATAATCTTTTTTATTCATAATCATCAAAGATAAAAACAAATAAATTAAATGTTTAAAAAATAAATACATCAATAAATCATATATATATAATATCATATCATTATTTAAATAATATTTTAAATAAATATAACATTTTACTTTTTTTTATATTTTTTACCAATGTATGGTTTAAAAGTTATACCTTCTTCTTGTTCAAATTTATTTAATAATTCCTTTCTTTTTGTTTTTTTTTGTTTATAATCATTATATAATTTTTCAATTTTATTTTTATCAATTATTTTCTTTAAAGAATTTCCATCTCTTGTAAAATTACTTTCACTTTTAATTCTTTTAACATAATCTAATATTTTTTGATTTCTAATAATTTGTCTTCTATTAGAATCTTCATATAATTTTTCATAAATATTTTGATTTTGAATATTTGAATAATTATTTGAATTTGAAGTTAATTGATAATTTTTATCAAAAGATTTATTTGAAATATGAGGAGAAAAAGTATATTTTTTACTATATTCATCTTCATTTCTTTTTATTAATTTTTCTTTATTTCTTTTTTTATGCTTTGTATATTCATCTTGTCTATTTATAAATTCTTGTAGAATACATCTTGATGTATTACTACTTTTACTTCTTTTATTTTTTGGAATAAGTTTTTTCATATTTAAATTCTCTTTTAAATTTTCAAAAGATTTTTGAGTAGATTTAGAAACTTGAAAAGTTAATAAATTATTATTTTTTGAATTTATTTCAATCTCATTATTATAATAATTCTGAATATGATTGTTATTAAAATTATTTTTATTATCAATATGATTTGCATTATTAACAAAATTGTTGTGATTAGTATTATTATTAATTATAATATTTTTTTCCTTATAGAACTTAATCATTTTATTCATATCATAATTAAATGTATTAAAATACCAATGATTATAATATTTTTTTTTTAAATATGTACGAGTTTTTTCATAAATATCTAATAAATTTTTTATTAAATTATGATTTGCTTTTAATTTATGCTCAAAGAATTTATTTACTAGTTTAATACTCATTATTTTTTGATTATTCTCAGGTAACATTTTAAAAAATGAAAATAATGTATTTATTAATATTTCCTTTATTTTTTCAGAAGTATTTACATTTAAATTTAAATTATTTAAAAAAATATGAATTGAATCTTCTGAAATTAATCCAATGTAACATAAATAATCTAAAAATTCTTTAGCAGTTTGTTCCATTTGAAGATTTTATTTAAATAAAAATTAATTAAAAAAAATATTATTAAATAAAATAAAAAAATATTATTTTTATATTTTTATTTTATAAATAACTCAATAAATAAAAAGAAGAAATTATTATAATTAATATATAATCTTTTTTATTTTTTAATTTGAAGAAAACTTACAAAATGATTCATTATATTTTTTGAATATTCATCATAAAAATTATCTTTTTGAAAGAATGAATTTGTATCAAATAAATTTTCAAACATAAAATAACATAAACAATTAAAATGATGAAAAGTTCCATCAAAACTAGAAATATTAATTTTATTAGAAAAATCATCAAAAGCATCATCAATATTATTAATATTATTATTGAAATTATTTTTATTATTACTATCACCACCATCATTACCATTATCATTATTAATAATAAAATTATCACCATCTAAAATATCATCATTAGGAATAGTAAAAGATTGACTTTCATTAACTTCAGGAATGGCATCAAATGTAATAATTTCAGCTTTACTTCCTTTTTTTTTAATTGTAATTTTTCCTCCTTTTTCATGTTTTTGAGTATTTTCATATTCATAATACATCATTAATAATTTAAAATGATAAACTTTGAATAATTTTAAACATTGTAAATCTTTATTAAGAATATCAATAAATTCATCATAATTTTTCAACATTATTTTATTTAAATTAGGATCATCTTTTTTTGTTTCTACTTCATATGTTCTTTCAAAAATAGGATCATTTTGTACTATTAATGATTCATTCATATTTTGTGATGATGATAAACTTATAACTTTTTTATTGTTATTAAATCTTACAAGTTGCCAAAATGAATATGTGTCTTTTTGACAATTTTCTATCAGAGAATTTTTTGTTATTATCATTAATAATGGAGTAAAATTATTTATTTTTATTTTAAATACTCCTAATATTATTGGTAAAAATGAACTTGAATTTGATACTATATGGAAAAAATATCTTTCTAATAAATTATCAAAACTTTCATTAAAGTTATTCATTTTTGTATGAAAAATATCTATTTGATATTCTTTATCTCTTGTTTTTAAACACATATTATTTAAATATTGAAAATATTTATCTTGTATATTTGAACAAATTAAACTTTCAATTACTTTTTTATCTTTATTATACATATGAAAAATAATAGAATTAATAACATTATCAAGATTTAAATTTCTTGAATTTAATATTTCAATAATATTACTAATTTTAAATACAGAAATATCAACATTTAAATATGAAAAACTTTGATTAAAATCATAATCATTTTGAAAATTAAAAACATGTTCAAATTTTTTAAAATCATTTTTTTTACTATTCATTTTAAAATTATAAGTATTCTCATGTATTAAATTAGAAGAAAAATTACCATTAGGAATACCACTAACAGACAAAGAATTACTAATATCAAAAGCTTTTCTTATATTTCTTGTTTGAGCTCTTTTACTAAATTGACTTGTTTGATAAATATTATAAATTGATATTAAAGAAATATTAATTATTGTATCATAATAATCAAAAATATAATCTTCAAAAATAAAACCATTATTATAGCATGTTATTAAATCTTCATCTCCAGGAACAGCAATTAATGAATCACTTTTTTCTGTTGAAAATGATGAAGAAAATGAAGTAAATGATAATGAATAAGATTCTTTTCCTATTGGAATATTATCTATATTAGTTTCTTCTTTTCTTAATTTTTTTCCTATTATACCAATTAATGTATTTCTTAGTTTATATTGAGAAAATTTTGATATTGATAAATAATAAAATTCTATTATGTAATCGAATAAAATTAATATTAATGAAGAAATTGATGAGATTAAATTGAAGTTATCATAATTTTTTGTAGAATTACTTTTTTGGGTTATTTTTGTTATTGATAATCCTATTCCTTGTATAATTGAATATGTTATATATAGAAATGATAGAAAAATATTTTTTTTACAAATTATAAGTAATTTATTCTGGGTTTTAAACACAAAATTTTTAATTAATTTAAATGTATTCAAATATAAAGAAAAAGAAATAAAAGAAGATATAGATAATATACTCCATTTATAAAAGTCAAATAAATAAAAAGGACTTAAATATAAATTATTTTCTCCAATAATTATGTCAATATTATTTCTATATTTCAAATCAATAAAATATGTTCCTAATGAAATAATTAATATGATTACTTCATAATATAATTTATTTTTATAATTATAAATGATTGAATTAAAAATATGATTAGGTCTTTTAAACGTTAAAAAAAATTCTAATGACATAAATAATCTAATAATAAAAAAAGCAGGAATAAATATATTATAACAATGTAATTGAATTAATGATATAATTTTTGCTTCACTTGAAACATTATCATTATTATTTGTATAGTTTAATATATAATATAAACAATTTATCATATAAAAAAAAAAGCCTAAAAATGTAAATGAACTTTTTTCTACTATTAAATAATCTTCTTTTATTTTTTTTTTTTTATAGGATGAAAAATATGAATAAAAAAAAAAAACTGATATTATCAAAATTAGTGTACTAGAAGTACAATTAAAAATAGAATAATAATTTACCATTATTAATTTTCTTTTTTTTATTTTTTTTCTCAATAAAAATATTATATAAATTTAATTATTTAAATTAATTAAATAAAGGATAAATAATTATTTTTGTAAATTTTTATTTTACTTATATATCTTTTTTATTTTTATAAAATTTTATGATTTTTTAATTTTATCTTTTTTTATCCTTTTTCTTTTTCTTTTCTTCATATTCTTTTTTATAACTATTATCTCTTTCTTTATCTTTTTTATTACTTTTTTTTTTATCAGTATTATTACTTGGTTCTGGAGTATTTTTTTCAGCTTTTTCTTTTAATTTTTCTTTAGCATTTATTTCTTTTTTTTTATTATTTTTTTTTTTTTTTTTTTTTCTTATATTTTTTTT
>JAEEGK010002467.1_pt1 | contig 46343 bp, 27 predicted proteins | sample 8958771 | NCBI WGS metagenome assembly JAEEGK01 (sample SAMN16246547, study PRJNA631951) | gut metagenome | biome: gut microbiome; feature: rumen; material: SC-attached | host: Bos | place: Iran: Karaj | collected 2018-10 | reverse complement strand
TCGCAGGAAGATAGAGTCCATTTTCAGGTAGTAAATCAGTTGTTTTTAAGACTTGTCGCTTTAAGGCGTTGCGGCTACAAAGGTAGCAAAAGATTACGGATTAAAGAATAAAGATTAAGTTTTTTTTTCCAACTTTTTTTCGCCCTAAAGTCAAACCCTTTGACTATTAGCACTTAACGAATTTAGGTGACTTTTTAGGACGAAAACACCACAAAAAAAGCGAAGCGACTCATAATGAAACGCTTCGGGGAAATGATAGAAATTCAAAAGGACTGAAGAACTATTTTACTTTCGGAAGTTTGTGTTCAACAATGAACTCGCGAAGTTGTTGACGTGAGGTTCTGTCCTGAAGAAGAGTCCACAGATCATCGTCAAACGATGCATAGTTGACGTTATCTTCCAGCCATCGCACTGACGGAGTATTAATAATTGTAGGTTGTGCACCATTATAGTGCAAATGCCAAAAGCCATCGCTCTGCAAGTGCCAGAAGGGATTGTTGATAGGTGTTATATTATCAAAGATGGACTGTTTCGTATACTTGCGCATCAGTGATTCATAATGTTTCTTCAGCCATTCGTTCAACACGAAGCGGTTATTTCTGAACAACATTTCCCTGACTCCGTCTAATAAAGCTAAAAGCAATACAGGTTTAGCCAGAATAATCTCCCCATGAATTTTAGCCTGCTTTATGTTAGCAATCCTCTCACAATATAATGGAAAAGATTGATGGTTTAAGGCCTCAACTTTATTACCCGCGTGGTCAAACCATACACCTGAGACTTTAATTACAAATTCTTCAGGATTATTCTTTGAAGGTTTTATTTCTTCTAATTGTTCTATATATGATTTTGGATCTAATAACTTATAGAGTTGTGATTGATACTTAGCAGATAATACGTCCTTTCTAGCAACATATTCATCATTACTTTGTTTTTCAATTAACGTCATGGTAATTCGTGAATATGTATAATTAACCCTAAAGTATAATCCACTTACATTTGCGATTTTGCCAGAAGACGAGTAAACTACATGCCTATTGGAATTAATTAGGCAACACCCCCAACCACTGTTCCTTATGATATAAGTATCAGATGGTAAGGTTGATTCAAAACTCTCTACGCTTTCTTTAACCTCGGTTGGGCTCTCTTTTACTTCAGCGTCTTGTACTAGACTAACAGTTTTATCTGCAGTTAGAGAATCATTCTTCACATCCTCGTCAGTCTTTATACGAAGAATGACATCTTTAAGACGCTCAAGCTCTGAATAGAAGAAATCGCGGCTCAAACTTCGGAGTTGCTTTACAGCTCCGACTTTATTAAAATATTGAGATATCCACCTTGACCTTTGTCGGAAGTGTTCACTTGCTACATCTTCGTTGTCCATCAAAAACTGAAGGATTCCAAATACCTGCTCTTTATGTCTGAACAAGGCATATCGGCCCATATAAGTAACTCGTAAACCGTAGTCTCTAAACAAATAATCAGTATACTTGTATGGATAGACGGAGTCATTGTCTATCGTGCAATGAACATCCCACCATAATCCTGCCAAGGGATGATATATCAAACCACCATTCCCATGAAAGAAATAGTTATCAATATACTTTGCGTCATTGAAACCTTCTTCCAATACAGCATTATTGCGTTGCTGAACGTATGGGAACAAGTCTGCGTGAGTGAGATAAGTCCAAAAGCTCTCATCTGAAGCTTGTAATGGAGTCAACTTTACATAAGCCTCATAAAGAGCTTTTGCAGATTTCAAATCATCCTTGGCATCCATTCTTTCTAGCAATCCCTTAGGTTGTTCTAAAGTTGGGATAATAAGAACTTGTCCTTTATCATATGTGAACTCCGGCTTTGAATACCTTTCAATACTTATACCATGTTTGGCTTCATATTGTAAGCGATTGGCATAAGACTCCTTAAATGTTTTCTGAAGTGCCATATTAGTATCCTTGTTGTGAAGTATCAGAATCTATAATATCATGCATTGACTGAAGCAACTTTTTGTATGGATTATCCAAGAGAGCTTGAGCGAATTCCAATATCTTTATTGGATCTTTGTTTTCCAATACATCATCAAATTTTCTTAGACGCGGTTCCAGTTCAATCCTGTATTTTAATGTCCTTGCCCACAAAGTATTCCCGTACTGTTCGTCATCATAGTTTAATAAAGCATAAACAAGAGCATTCAAAACTATTGAAGAGTGGAAAATATTTACATGTTTCCCCGGACCATTAAAACTGACCTTATAATCTTCGTATAATTCTTTTGGCAGTTGGATTTCAATTTTAGAACTTCGTAAATAGTATACTGTGTTCTTTTCATCGTGCCCTGGAACAATTGTCATAAACGAGCCAGCAGATTGGAGCTTATCATATTTGATATCTGCATCGTAATGCATTTTTCCAATAAAGGCGAGTAAATCTCCAGGTTCAAGGTTAAATGAAAAGCCTGTATAATCAGGATGGAATTGACTATTTGAATAATTCTTGATACTCTTTAAGGCAGTAACAGTGCATTCAATAGTTACCCTCCTCGCAATCTCTTTACGATTAATCCTAACGTCAAAGGTCGTTTCTTTCGGATAAAGGATTCGTCTATAAAAAGTGGAAGGACAATCAATTTCACATGCGAAGGTTGCATATTCGTCATGAATAAGCTTCATAATGTCTTCATTCTGCATCAGAAGAGTAATAGTAACGACTAAATCATCACCTTCTTCTCTGATCTGAGGCACAACTGAAGGCATTGGAGAAACAGCATCACCAATACCAAGAACAGGGTGCGGAAAACTGACATCTTTATTCTTCATAATACAATTTCGTTTGAACTGTGTGAGGCATGTTATCTGCAAATCGGATTCTTACCTTGACCACTTCATTGCCAAAAGCCATGTTTGTTATTGTATTCTCTTTCGGCTTTCCATTGTCAGTATCTACCACCTTTATTTGCATATCATATTGTTCACCACAAACAATTAATTCCATTTTTCCGTTTTCGACTTCTCGGTCGGAATGAATAATTACTATATGGTAAATAGTGCCATCAATATTCTGGGCGAAAACACGGACTGGGACATTCATTGGAACGAAGTGCTTTCCCTTTGTCTCATCAATATCTGTAATATCAACATCAACACCTGGTGCAGGCTCTTTACCTCCTTGGCGTTTCCCTTTTCCATGGCCAGTGCCTGCTGTGGTTTTTCCTGTAGGCGAGCTCTTTGCTTTGCCTGGGGCTTCGACCATAATTGTACCAATAGGTAAAGGGTCCTTTTGTTTGTTGTCTACATCTATTTTTTCTGTTGAAGTAGTAGGTGATCCGTTTTCTTCGTCATTATTGTCAATAGGCTTTCCCAATACAGATTGTCTATCATCATCTAATAAGGAATCTGGAACATATAATAAATCTTCAAGGCCAGGTATAGATAGTTCATTATTTGGATTTTCACCAGCAATCTTAGCAATACACTCATCACAGAATTCTTTCAATTCATTCATTGCATCGACGCCTTCTTGTATACAGTCACTGGTTATTTCATCTCTATAGAAATCTCTAGACCATTTGCTATGTGAAGAGTTCTCCAATTTACTCAGTAAAATATCCCCATTTTTGTCATCGCAAATAAAGACACCATAGAAGCCCAAACTGGATTGTGCCTTTTGTGCATATACAAGCATTCTTGGTCTACGCATAAATACAATCTTATCCGTAGCACCTGGTACTTTTTTAATAAACATCTTCACTTTCCCAAGGTGTTCCTTCTCGCCTTCGAACACTTCGTAACCTTTTCCTTCTCCTTTATGAACAAGAGCATCATAATAAGGCCTTGGATTTAACGTGCGGTACTGGCCTGAATTATCTAATTCATCAGGGAATTCTTGAATTATATAATCATTAATGGATTCTTTCGTGATATTTATAATGCCTTTTGTAGAACGAATTTCCACTTCTAGCATTCCAGCTTCTACAGCGGGGTGGAAACTACGAAGAACTTCATGCATCATTTTCTTTAAAGCACTATCCATGTCAGAGGGATTAAATCCAAGGATGTAAAAGTCCGTTCCTGATTCATCCCTACGAAACATCTCAGGAATCTCACTCACTTTATCAATTGGTCTCTCCCCGTTAGTATTATCAAAGAAACCTACGGAAGTTTTCTTCTCGTGTTTATAGAGGTGTGTACATAAAGCGGATTTTCCTTCGAAGAAAACTTTTCCCTCAGGCGTTTGAGTCGAAATGAACAATGTATTAATAGGGGAAAGTTGGAAATAGGCAGCCTTGCCAAAACCATATGTTCCACCTTGGAACGAACCGCCTTTTACACTAATTTTAGAAGCTCTTACGAAAGCATAGAAAGGACAGTTGTTGTCTCCATTCTTATAATCCATACCTTGTGTATTATAGTCTGACACTTTCAGATATGGCATGTTGCTTATTAACCCATTATCAAAGCATTCTAACTTTTTTTGGTATTTTGCAACGATATCCCCTTTTGCATGCCAAAACTCCATACACCCTTTGATATGATCTTTCAAATCGAAAAAGCCTTCAAGGCTATCCGAATCTATATTCCCAAAAGAATATACCACTCTTACAGGAGAACCATTTTCCAATGGGACATCCAAAGAATTTTGGATGGATTCTCGCACAAGGGCTGCATATGGCTCGCCTTTAAAATTTTGTCCTAGTGCATCACCTGGACCTTGGTCTTCTCCAGTTTGTTTGTCGAAGTGCCATTTGCATTTATTATCTGAATTGCTCATAGACCATATTATAATTAATCCCTAAATATCCGTCCTAACAAAGTATCTTTGTACCAGTATCTGGTCAACGTTATCATTTCATATTCAGGAAGGCTCTCCAAATATTCCAGCTCGAACACTAAGCGCGGTTCCTCATCTTTGGACTCCGGATGGATTTCTGCCTTGTTGCCGATTCGAGCGACGGTAATCAAGTACAGGTCACGCACTCCCTTCTCCTTTATATAAGGCATAAAGTAGTACAGTTTGTTGAGGGAAACCGTAGATGGGAATGTCTTTGTCTTGCCTGTGTAGTATATCTTTTTCGGCTCTTCTTTCAGGAAGTACTCCTCGTTGTCTTTCTTTACCACACCTATCAGGAGGTGCTTGGCCTTGTCCAACGTATACTGCTTCTTTGGACGGTTTACCACGAGGACTTTTTCCTCATCTGCAAAGAGCCCAAGGTCGAGCATTGGCCTGGCTTCACGAGCCGTGAATATGGGTTTGGAAGATACTGGCGCTTCATCATAGATGAACTGATATAGGCTCTTGCCTATTTGTTCCACTATTCCGCAAACAAGCGCATTACCCATCAGGAACGCGCGCCGACCATCTGTGACCTCAGGGTGAAGAGTGTGATTGTCGGGGAACATATTCATACGCTCCAACTCAATCGGGAGCAAACGACGATAGCGTCCTGACTTCGTCTTAACAACGTGTTTGAAACGCGAGGGTGAAGAACCTCCTTCGCCTGTGATGATTGTGCGCGAAGGCTGGTCAAGGTAGTCAGGGAAGGCCATTCCTCCTTCGGAGAACAGGTACTTGTATCCTTCCTTGGATACTCGCTCTATTTTCTTGGCTCCTTTTTCGTATTGCCACCTGGGCAGTTCCTCTTCTGAAATGAAGAAGTCTTCGGGCACAAGCTTTTCGTCAATCAGGTTTCCGCCAAGGGTCTGACGTGGGCCATCATAAACAGGCTCTGCATCTACGGAATAGACATGGCGGTCCATCATCATTCCTGCATTGCCGAAGGGACTGTCTTTCCTTCCTTTGTTGAATCCGTCTGAAACCTCTTTGATTGTGCCTTCAATGTCGAAAGAAGATACAGAGTTTGTCTTAGGCCTGAACTCAAAAGCCTTTGCCATAACGCCGTCGAACTCTACCCAGTCTTCCATCCGCTCAACCTTCTTGGCCACAACGGAATTCTTCAAGTATCCAACGATGTATGTTCTCCGCCTGCGCTGCGGCATGCCATAGTCGGCAGCGTTGATGATACGCCATTCAACAACATAACCAAGGTCTGCCAAAGAAGCCAGGATGATAGCAAAATCACGACCACGCTGACTAGCCGGTGAATTGAGCAGGCGGTCAACATTCTCGAAGAAAATATACTGCGGCCGTTTGTCTCCCTTCTCTTGTAGGATGCGATAGATTTGCCACCAAAGCACACCCTTCTTACCTTCAATGCCTCCAGATTTGCTCAGCGTAGCAGCTACTGAATAGTCTTGACATGGGAAGCCGCCGACCAGCAAGTCATGATCAGGAATTTCGGTTGTCGGAACAAGATTGATATCCTTGTTACTATGACCTTTACGACCGAATCGGGCTTGATAAACGAGCGATGCGTCCTGATGCTGAGTTGACGGCTCCCATTGGTTGTTCCAAATGGTTTCATAAGCATCTGATGCACCTTCAAGGCCGATTCGGAAACCTCCAACACCGGCGAAAAGTTCTACAACTCGGATTATATGTTGTTGCTTCATTATAAATACTCTATAGTTTTTAATTTGTTTGCAATAAATGAGCCCTTCAACCAGAAGTATTGAGGGAGCATCTTTATCCCATTAACCACTTCGGTTTTAGCGTCATCACTAGAATCGGTAGCACCACCTCTGAAGAAGACCTGATAGTCTGCACTTTTTGGGAAATTAGGAGAGCCTATATATGAGCCACATTTATTCTTCCTCTTTCTCCCATTATTGTCATATTTGAATTCCCATTTCAGTTCCTTCTTATGAATCAAGTTTCGTGAGTCTTCCCAAGTCCGTTTGACCTCGTTCTCTATAAAACCTTCATCAAATGCAAAACGCTTAAAACCTTCAAACGTGGTTTTATTGGAATCTTTGCTGTCATTCTCACAAAAAACAGGGCATAGGAAACTGTGCTCGCAGAAGTATGAATAAACATCTGAATCTTGGAAATCGATGTCTTTGTCTGCCCATTCTTCAAAGTCAATGTGATGGAGCTTCATATCTTCCGTCCTTCCACCTGTAGGAGTGATTGTTATGGTCTTTGCAATGATGCCAGCTTTCGTGAAATCAGAAATCTGATTTAGTCTGCTGCAATTGGCCCCAAACATTTTGAGAACACATTGAGCTCCGAAGCTTTTGTTTGAAATATCAGCTTCCACGCCCAATTCTTTTTTCAGTTGGGCAAACGTCTTCCCCTTGTATTTTACAGATAACGCATGACAACGAGCATCCAATTCTGCGAAACTTGAGAAAGACTCCTTTAAAGATATCTCAGTTGCTGCCCGGCTTTTATCAAAATGACCTCGAACAATGTAATCAACAAAAGTCTGCTTGAGCCGATATCGAGGTTTTTGATAAGAACCAGTTGATTTCTTCTTAAACCCGGGAACCAATTCAATCAATAGGAGGTTGGGGCGGAGAAGATGCGTAAAGCCTACAAGCTTCTCATATCTTTCGCCAAAAGTAGGATACCCAGTGTAGATTTCATTGAGGTAATCACGCACTATTTCCCAATCATTACGGAGTTTTGCCCGCTCTTCTTCGGAGAATGTATTGTAGCAATAATCTACAATGGGAAAATCTGCATATTCGGATGCTGGTACTGCTTCGTAAGATTTATATTCGTAGAACACGATTAATAGACGCTCGGACTTCTCCCAAAAATGAGAGCTGTTGAAGTCAGTCTGAATCCAAGGTTCAAAGGTTACGCCAGTGATACTTATACCTTCTTTGGCACCTAAATACAAATTATATGCTTCTCCGACTTTTCCCCTGACTTTGGGCAAGTCAGCTTTAGGAACTCTAACACCTGTTGTTTTTAATTCGGTTAATACGCCGTCAATCTCTATATCGCATTCTTGTTTGCTGTCTCGCTTATATCCAAAGACCGATTGCTCGATTACATCACCAGCTATGCCAGTTATTTTATCGTTTGCTTCAGTACGAGCAAATTGGTGAGATTTGTCAACCTCACCAAGTTTTTTGCCCTTTACACCTTCTAAAAGCATGTGAACAAAAGCCTTTGTATATTTCCTGTCGTCTGAAACAGCCATAACTATGATGTAATGAAGGAATATATTACCTATTCAACTACAAATGTTGTATTTGCGGCAACTGTAGCTAAGACTTCATATCCAGCAGGCATGACGGCTTTCGTTCCGGGAATAAAAACACAAGGCCATGCTAAAAATGCCAATGTTACAGCTAAGGGTGTCCTGTTTTTCCCGTATATTCGGACATCAGTATTAGCGAAATATAGAGGGTCACCATTGGGGAGGGTCAGATAGTTAATGGCAATAACCAGTCTTCCCTTAGTGCCGGCAACTGTACTTTTCCTAGCTTCAGTTACTTTACCCTTAACCAAAGTGCCGCGAGGAATAGCGCAGACTCCATTAATTTTCACATCTTGTACCACTGTGAAATCTACGACCTCGCCTTCTGTTACATCAGCGGCCATCACCTGGTTGACTGATTGTAGTGGAATGACGGTCCCCGCCTTGATTGTAACTTCTTGCTGGGCATAAGACACAAGGGCTGGCATAACTAGTGCTAACGTAAGAAGAACTCTTTTCATACTGTAATTCGTTTTTTGAGGAAGTTTTAAGTTTTACGGCCACAAAGATACACATTAATTATAATATGCGTGCAAGAAAATGGGAAAAAATTCGGCGAAGCCGAAGGAGTTAGCTGCTACGCAGCGGTTAGAGCCCTTCGGGCGGTGAGGGGTTAGAGCTGCATCGCAGCGGTGAGGAACAACAAAAAAGGGCTGCGCGTGAGGCGCGGCCCTTTCTGTTGAATTAGCTGACAACCAGCCGTTATTTCTAACCTTAACGGGTTAGTTAAGAGTTAAGGGCCTCTCTCCCCGCTCTCCCCTGTTAGGGAGAGGGCCTCGCTTCGCTCGAATGGCTGCGCGAAGTGGGGAGTTGGAACCTTAACCTTAACGTTGACTATTCTTGATGGTATCGTCTTAACTCCTGCCCGAAGGGCGAGCGAAGCGATAACTCCTTAACTTCTTTCGCTCGGCCCAAAGGGACGCTTGACACTTCAAGAACAATTAACTTTTTATAAACAACGAATTATACGAATTAAACGAATTTTTCTTCATGTCCTTTGAAAGGATTATAACCGAATTTTACGAATTTCAGGGCGACACGCTTCGCAAGGTGTCGAAAGTAAACGAGGCAGTTCAACATTCTTGTTTCTTCGCGCAGCCGCGACGCTTGCGAAGCCGTCGCAAATTAGTGTAATTCGTTAGGAATCAGCTGATACTCGAGGACCTGCAATTCGTAAAATTCGTGTAATTCGTTGTTTAAAAGAAATATATGATAATTACGGTAATTCTTCAGACTCGCTTCGCTCGAAGAAGCGTCGCAAGCACCAAGCGCGTGGTTTGAAAAGAATTCGTATAATTAGTATAATTCGTTGTTTGAAAAGAAAAGGGCTGCGCGTGATGCGCGGCCCTTTCTGTTGAATTAGCTTATCACCAATCCCAGTCCTTTTGTTCGAAGCTGGATTTGACGAGTGCCTCGGAGGCATCGCCATCGTCGTCGACAGGGGTGATGGGCGGTGTGGCGTTGCCTGTTGATACGGTGATGAGCAGCGGCTCGCTGTCAATGCGGTGCCATTGCATTGAAGGCGTGAGATATGTAGTTTTCATATTCTGAAAATTAGAGAATTAGATAATAAGATAATAAGGAAACTTATTTTCTACATTTCTAAATTTATTATTGTACCAATACCTTACGCCCGTTGACGATATTCACGCCCCTGCGCAGATGACGAAGACGCTGACCGGAAAGGTTATAGATAGCTCCCTCGCCCACGGAAGTGGGGGCTGTTGTGAGGCTGATGGCGGTGGTTATGCCGTCGACATCGAAGGCGCTGAGGGCTTTCACGCCTGCCGTCTTATCCTTGAAATAGGCACGGAAGGCTTGCATGTTGGAGCCTGCGGTGTTGCGCTTGAGCTTGTTGTCGGCTGCCACATAGTAGTCGTTGGCGCCGATGGCGGTAGGAGCATAGATACCTACGAAATCGTAGTTGATGCCTTCGTCGGCAGTGAGGCCTGCGGCTACGTTGGTGTTCATCGTGATGATGTTCACGACGTCGAAGGTGGGCATGACGAGATATGGTATGCCGGCTTCGATATCACTGACGCTGACGAAATGGATGACGCCGTCGTCGGTCTCGCTCTCGAAGCGTGCCACCTGAGCGCCGTCGCCGAAGTTGCGGATGATGGCCTGGGTGTTCATGGCGTGGGGCACTACGAGGGTGTTCCACATGCCGGCCTTCATGGCGCGTGTGACCACGGCATTCTTGCCTGCGCCCACACCGGCGGTGATGGCTGCGGTGTTGTCGGCGTTGTCCTTGAAGTCCACGGTTTCCACTTCCGTCACCTTCCAAAAGGAGCGCGGACGCCCGCCGAGCGTCACGGCAAAGCCCTGGGCATAGCCACCGGCATTCCAGTTGGCACCAAAGGTTTTGTCGTCCTGGAAGGTGAGGTCGCTCTGGTCGGTGGAGGCGAAGGCGTAGTAGGCCTCACCCTTGTCGGGGTCGTTGACGACCATAATCTCAAGGGGCGTATCGGCTGTGAGCACGGGCTGCTCGTTCGTCTTCGTGCTTTGCATGTACTTGCCGGTGAGGGCGTTGCGGACGTAGAAGCAGTTCTCGTTGTCCGTGGCCTCGAACTGCCAGAGGGCGTTGGAGGTACGGCCTGTCTCGACGAGCACACCTCCCGTGCGCCCGTCCTTCATGTAGTAGTTGCCGTCCTGGTAGTTGGTGAAGGTGTACTTCTTGTCAGGGGCGAAAGGGCCGTCGGGTGCCTCCTCCTTCTCGACAATCTTCCAGAACGAACGGTGGTTGGTGCCCGCCACGGCAGCGTAGCCCTGGCCGGTGTCAAAAGGGCGGCCGGTGTCGTCCTTGCTTTTCCAGTTGAGACCGAAGGTGCCACCGGTGAAGTCATAGACAGCCTGGTCTGTGGAGGCGAGGCCGTACATGCCTTCGCCCTCAGCCGATTTGGCCTCGATGTAGTATTCCACGGGCGTAGGACTGAGCTTCACCTCCTGCAGGTTCGTCTTGCTGCTTTGCAGGTACTGCCCCGTCGTGGCGTTCTTGACGTAGAAGCAGTTGGGGTTGCCGGTGGGCTCGAACTTCCAGTAGCTGTTGTCGGACAAAGGTGCCACGGCCACCACGTTGTCGGTATTGCCGTTGTCCTGCAGGTATGCGTTGCCGTTGACGGCATTGCGGTTGAGGATGGTGTAGCTCTTGGTGGTGCTGAAGGAGGTGTTGGAGGCAAGTCCTACGCGCACGGCCCAAGCCCTGTAGGCCTGCTTGAGTTGGGTGACCTTCTCGGGGTTGGCGGCTGAGACGTCGGTAGTCTCGGAGAGGTCGTTGGCGAGGTTGAAGAGCTGCCAGCTGCCGCCGTCGCATTTGGCGGTGAGGCGCCAGTTGCCGATGCGCACTGCACGTCCGCTCTCGTGCTCCCAGAACAGGGTACGTTCGTCGTCCCAGGTTGTAGCTCCGTTGATGAGGGGCATCAGGCTGCGGCCTTCCTGAGCCAGCGGCAGGATGGTGTGACCTTTGTAAGTGCGGGGATAGGAGGCCTCGGCCAGCTCCAGACATGTAGGCATGACGTCGATGAAATGGCAGGGCGCCTTGACGATGCCGCCCTTCCGGCCTTTGAAGCCTGCGGGCCACTGGATGATGGTGGGGGCTGCCGTGCCGCCGTGGAACGATTCGCGCTTCCAGTAGCGGAAGGGCGTGTTGACGGCACCTGCCCAACCTGTTTCCAGATAGTTGTAGGTGAGCTCGTCGCCCGGCACTGCGGCGTTGTGGACTACCTTTTGCCCGTCGCGTGTGCGGTCGTGGCGGTCGAAATCGCCGATGCCGTAGTTCTCTGACGAGGCGCCGTTGTCGGACGTGAAGATGATGATGGTATTGTCGTACATGCCCTTGGCGCGCAGCTCTTCGAGGATGCGGCCTACGCCCTGGTCTATGCAATCTACCATGGCGGCATGTACTTCCATATTTGCCGCTTGCAGGGCTTTGTTCGACTCGTTGTTCCACGAGCGTCCCGACTCGTTGGGAGCGTTGGGCGTTTCGGCAGGATCCACCAGCCCGAGCTCTACCATGCGTTTGTAGCGGTTGGTGCGCAACACGTCCCAACCCTCGTCGTACTTGCCCTTGTACTTGGCTATGTCACCGGGCTTGGCGTGGAGCGGCCAGTGGGGGGCGTTGAACGAGACGTACATGAAGAAGGGGTCGTCCTGCGTGGCGAGGTCGTCGAGCATGTCGATGGCCTTCTGGGTGACGAAGTCGGTGGAGTAGAAATCATCGGGAATGGAATCGGTGTAGATGGCCTCCTCGTTGTGAACGAGCGAGAAGGGGTCGAAGTGGTTGCACACGCCCCAGATGGTTCCCCAATGCTCCTCGAAGCCTCGGTTGCAGGGATAGGTCTCGACGGGTGCGAAGGGACGGTTGTCGAACGTGTTCTGGTGCGAGAGCCATGCCAACTGTTCGGCGCTGTTGTTGCCGCCGATGGCCTGAGTGCGCGACAGGTGCCACTTGCCGCTCATGCGGGTGCGGTAGCCTGCGGCGAGCAGAGCCTCGGGGATGGTGACGCACTGGGTGTTGAGGCTTACGCCCATGCCCGTGATGCCGCACTCCTGAGCATACATGCCGGTGAGCAGCGAGCCGCGCGAGGGGCAGCTGCGACCGCAGTTGTAGAACTGGGTGAAACGCACTCCGTTTTCGGCGAGGCCGTTGATGTTGGGCGTGTTGATTTCGCCGCCGAAGCAGCCGAGGTCCGAGTAGCCCATGTCATCGACCACGATGAGCATGATGTTAGGCCGTTCGGCCTGTTGTGCCGCCGCCATGCCGGGAAGCAACGCGGCAGTGAGTGGTAGGAGGTTTCTTGATCTCATATCTTTATTAAATAGGTATAGTTAATATTGGCTCCAGTCGTCGTCCCAGAAGCTATTGTTGCTGCCCTGGCCTTTGATCAAGGCTGACGAGGCATCGCCTACGGTGCTGTTGTCGATGTTGAGGTCTTCACCATCAACGGTAGCGCTCGTGATGCTGTTGGCGATGAGTGATTCGGGAATCAGGCGTATCTCCTGAAGTCGGGGGCTTAGATATTTCGTTTTCATATATATAAAGATGTGTTACTGTTGTCACTTGATGAATTTCTTTCCGTTGATGATGTAAATACCCTTGCGTGTGTTGTTCATATTCACTTGCTGACCGGCAAGGTTGAAAATGCGCGTATCTTCGTAGACGGTGCCGTCGGGGGCGATGATGCCCGTTTCTGTTTCATCTACGCTGAAGCCCACCAGTGCCTTAACCTGGCTTGAGGTGGCCTGGAAATACGCCCTGAAGGCTTTCATCTGTCCTCCGGCACCGTTCTTCATGAGCGTGTTATAGGCAGCCATGAAGTAATCGTCGGTGTCGATGACGGTAGGCTCATAAATGCCTACGAACTGATAGTCACCTTCGCCAGACGTCGTAAGGCCGCTCGCAACGGTGGTGTTCATCGTGATGATGGCCACCACATCGATTGTAGGCTTCACCAGGTAAGGTTTTCCTGCTTCTATGGCATCGACAGTGGAGAATGTGAGGTTTCCATTGCTCTGATCAGTCAGCTCAGCCACTTTTGCTCCGTCACCGAAGTTGCGGGTAATGGCTTGAGCGTTCATGGCGTGAGGCACTACGAGGGTGTTCCACATATCTTTGGCCATCGAACGTGTGACCACCGCATTCTTGCCATTGCCTGCAGCGTCAGTGATGGCGGTCGTGTTGTCCACGTCGTCAGCGAAATCTACGGTCGGGACCTCTGCTACTTTCCAGAAAGAGCGGTCACGCCCGCCGAGCGTCACGGCATAGCCTTGGGCATAGCCACCGGCATTCCAGTTGGCACCAAAGGTTTTGTCGTCCTTGAAGGAGAGGTCGTCCTGGTCGGTGGAGGCGAAGCCAAATACGTCGAGACCCTTGGCGAGGTCGTTGACGACCATTATCTCCAGGCGCGTATCGGCGGTGAGCACAGGATCCTCGTTCGTCTTCGTGCTTTGCATGTACTTGCCGGTGAGGGCGTTACGGACGTAGTAGCAGTTGTCGGTGCCCGAGGCTTCGAACTGCCATAGGGCGTTGGAGGTAAGGCCTGTCTCCACGAGCACACATCCCGTGCGCCCGTCCTTCATGAAATAGGCGTTGTCCTGAAAGTTGACAATGGAATATTTCTTGTTGGTATCGAAAGTGAAAACCTCCGGCTCCTCGGGCATAGCGGCCTCGGTTACAGTCCAAGCGGAACGGGGATTGCCACCGGCTACCGATGCGAAGCTCTGAACCGTATTGTTGTTCTTCCAATTAAGACCTAAAGTACCATCGGAGAAATCATGTTTCTCAAGACTTGTCACGGCAAAACGGAACTTGCCAGTAAGACTGCCACTGGCATCGGCCTTCACATAATACTCTACACCTGTATCGCCAGTGGCCACTTCCTGCTCGGTTGCGGTATAGCCTTGGATATATTTACCCGTGACGGCGTTTTGGATGTAATAGCAATCGGCATTACCCGTTGGAACAAATTTCCAATACGATTTGTCGTTCTTGCTGCCTAATGCTACTCTTTGGTTGCCATTGTCCTGCATAAACATATTGGCATCGTTGTTGTTGGCAATGGTATACACCTTGTCAGCAGAGATTTGTGCATAAAGGTTTGCGCCCAATGCACTGGCGATCATAATCGCCGCGAAAAGTAGTTTTCTTTTCATGCGTTTTTTTGTGTTAAATGTTATTTTGTCGTGGGTTGTAAAGTACTGAAACAAATGTGTTTTATTTCGGCTGCAAATGTACTGCTATTATATTGCACATAAGCGCGCATTCTCGTCAATGAAGAAAAAAAAATGGTCAAACCACACTAATTATCAGTAGTAGTTAAGAATTAAGAGTTAAGAATTAAGGGCCTCTCTCCCCGCTCTCCCCTGTTAGGGAGAGGGCCTCGCTTCGCTCGAATGGCTGCGCGAAGTGGGGAGTTAGAACCTTAACCTTGACCTTAACGATAACCTTAACCTTAACCTTAACGGCCTCACCCGAGCCATAAGAAACAGGGAATCGGCATGGGTGAAAGATGTGGGCGCAACTTTGCGCTGACATCGAGAGCTCAGCCGAACGTGGGATTTCTGCCACGCAGTGGCACTCCCATGGATTGCTACGGGTTAGAGTCGCCTGCGGCGAGAAATCATTCAAATCTGTCCAAATCTATCAAATCTTACAAAAACAAGAAAAACACCTCTGGGATATCTGAATCTGTTGTCTTCGACACCTGATTGGGTTGGCAGTCAGCTGTGTCCGTTTGAAAACGAGTTTTCACATCCACATCAGCCTGTCAACCAGTTCCAGACCAAGGTCAAGAACTTCAGACATCCCATCGGCAAAAACACCGCTTCGCTAAAAAAACTAAGGGAATGCAGGCAGTTAACGCTACTTCGCGCAGCCTTTTTTCAGTGGAGCGTAGCGGAACGGTGTTTTTGCCAGATGAAGAGGTGATTCAGGATGAATGATGATAAGTTGTAAAGAGATCTGCGAAAGCTGGCTTTCAGGCAGTCTCTTGACAATTTAGCATCAAGGCACAAAGTGCCACCTCTTCAGCTGGTGTTTTTCCAGTTTTTGTGATAATCAAGCCTTTAGGGGGTTACAAAAGTCTTACAAAGGCAATGATATACTATTTGGCCCAGCGCCCCAATGGGGCAACAAGCATACATTAATTTTCAACGCTGAGGGCGCTGAATTCAGATCTCCTTATTGCCCCAATTGCTTGAACTTAAACGTGTCGAATATGTCCCCGGCGGTTACGCCTATGGTGAATTGCCTGGTCTGAGAAGTCTTATTGGCGTTGAAAATGACAGTCATTCGGTTGCCGTGTATCTCAGCGCGGAAGTTCTCGCTGAAAACAATAGGGTAGTCAGCATCCATATATGGAGGAAGGACTTCAATTCCGTCTTCGGAAACATTGGAAAACCAAAAAGAAGAATAGTTCCGGCATACAAAAATGTAGGTACCTCCATTTTCTGAAACCTCAATTATGCCATTAGTCTTACGTACGGAAGGAGTCTCTATTTTCCATTTCATATCATCCCAATCTCCATCATCGCCGTTGCACGATGTTATGGAGAGCATTACAATACTAATGAAAAGGATATTTGCGAATAGTTTTGTCAAATTAATTCTTGTTTTTGATTTCATAAAATCCGATTTATCTGTTTGTCTGTTTATTATTCTACTCTCTATTGCTCATGGCAATGCCCTTGCAATGTGCTTATTTCTTTTTCTCTAGCAACCATCATAATGATTTAGTTTTTTATTTCAGATGCAAAGGTCTATAAAAGTTTTGATAATTCGTGGAAAAGTGTCTATTTTTTATGGATTTCCACGGAAAAATATTTAACTTGTCCCAATTTTACCAGGACACTAGTGAGACGAAAAAGAGAATGAAGACGATAAATGTTTCACCAATAAGACAATAATAATTTCGTCTCTTTAGAAGGAGTAGTGCAGATAGTCGATATCGACGAAACCGTCGTCGCTTTCGTTGTTGTAGCAATAGATGCCGATGCGGTCTCCTCGGTAATATCCCCAGGAGAGGTTGTAGGTGCCGAAGGGCGTGAAGTGATCTCCGTCGAAGCTGTAGGAGAACTGTGAATGGCCATGCAGGCCCCATGTGGAGCGTAGCCAAAGGCAAGACGCGGCAATGGGTGATGCACTGACTTCGACGTTGTCGTCATGGCGCAGCTCAAGATAGGTTTGTCCCTCTTTGCGCACCACGCCGAGACACCCTGAGTGACTTGCGAAATGGCATAGGCCGGCGTGCTGTCCGTCCACTAAGTGGCTGATGTCAATACGTATGGTCACTTCGTTGCGGGGGGTTCGGAAGGCGCGTTGTGTCAAGGTATTACCCGCTTTCAAGAGTTTGTCGTGTTCCAAAGGTAGGAAGGCGTGGAGTCGCAGCCATCCGGGCCGCTCGGTGAGTGAATACATCTCTTGGCGCGGCTGATAGTTCCATTGCCATTGCGGTGCGAGGGTCGATGACTGGGTGTAGTCGAAGTCGTCGCTACGCTGTAACACCATGTTTTCACTTACCCGATGTTCTTCGTTGATGGGAGCGGCCATCGTAGTTTCCCATACCATCGACCCGGGCATTCCTCCACGAGTGTCGCCCATCATGGGCCATGCGTCATACCAGGTCACGGGCAGCAGACTGACGATACGTCCGCTCCAGTCTCCTGTTCCGTGATGTGTGAGGAAATACCATCTGCCGTCGGGCCCCTCGACGATGCCTCCCTGATTGGGCTCATTGGCTTCGCGACAGGGTAGCAGCAGTTGTCGTTCTTCGCTGAACGTTCCCGTCATCTTGCGGTCGCGCTTGGCTAAGACGTAACGTCCTATGCCGTCGCGGTGTTCGCTGAATATAAGGTAGTAATAGCCATCATGACGGATGAGTTTGCTGGCCTCTCGTCCATTGCCCTCGTTGATGAGTCGTGCGCTGGCGCGGTCAATGCTGCGTGCATCGTCAGTCATCGGAAAGAGGTATGTCTTGTAGCCGTCGCGGAAACAGGTACCAGCGAACCATGCCCGTCCCTTCTCGTCCCAGATTGCGGTGCAGTCGTCCCATCCCTCTTCGGCAAGCAGTGTCGTCAGTGGTTCCCACGGTCCCTCGGCTTTCTCGGCAGAGGTCATGAAATAGCCTTCGTTGGGAGCACCGAAGAAGAGGTAGAAACGTCCGTTGTGATGACGTAGCGTTCCAGCCCAGATGCCCCGTCCGTAACGGTCCATATGTTGCCATCCGAGTGCAGGTGAGATCTGTGTGAGGTCGCTAACAGCGTTGCCTGCTATCTCCCAGTTGACGAGATCGCGTGAGTGAAGAATGGTCATGCCTGGCGAGAACTGCATCGTAGAACTGATAGCATAGTAGTCGTCGCCCACGCGGATACAGTCGAGGTCGCTGTAGTCAGCAGGAATCACGGGGTTCCGATACGTGCCGTCCTTCTGCTCGCCCCACGACTGCCATTCACCCCAGGCGACGAAGGGTTGTGGCTGGAGTATGCGAGGGTCGGCAGGTTGATCACTAAGTACGCGCCATTCCCATACGCCCTGTACGCCCTCGGTGATGGTGACGCGCAGATAGCGGTATTTCTTATTGACGACATCAACGTGTGGCGACCGAACCTGTATGTCGGCATGACCGCCGCAGCGCTTCCACTTGACCCCGTTGTCGGAGCCTTCGAGCACATAGGCATGACCCGCTGTAGGGCGGACAAAAGCGATCTCGCTACGTGCAACTGTGGTGGTGCAGCCCAAGTCAATCATCAGCCATGAAGGGGTTCGGCTCCTCTCTCGTTTCGCCTTCGTGGTGTTTTTTTCCCCCGATGGCAGAACTGTCGGGCACGCCGGGTCATCCCCCTCTTCGCTATCGGGGGAGGGGTTGAAGGAGTGGCTCATCCATCGTGAGCCGTTGGCACCGTCGATGGCAAAGGCGGCATCGAAATGCTCAGTGCGCTGGCAACGCTCGTCCTTGTTGTGAGGAATCCTCATGGGTTCCCTGATGCTGGAAGCCGTTGCAGCAACGGGCTTCAGCTCCTGAAGTCCAGACAGCTGTCGCAGCGCACCGACGCCGTCCAGAGAGACGCGGACCTGTCGTATGGTTCCATCATCGTTGAACTCCAGCCGATTGACGTAAGTCTGACGGTTGGTGCTTCTTCTGCCGAACTCTAAAAAGGCGAAGTAATAGTCGTCGCCGACGTTAAACACACAGCCGTGGCCAGGGCCGAAGACACCGCGCTCGACGGAAGTCGTGGAAACAAGGTCGTGAGCTGGTATTTCGTACGGGCCGAGTGGCGATGTTCGGCTCATCATATAATAGTATTCGTAGTTCTCGTCGCCGCCGATGGTATAAAGATAATAATAGATGCCTTTGCGCTTGAAGAAGATGGGGCCTTCGCTGTACTCCTTGCGTCGTGTCTTCAACGTCTGTACGTCACTGACCGTAGTCATATCCTCGGCCAGCCGTGCCACGTGCCGCTGCCCCCAGAACACGTAAGCTTGTCCGTCGTCGTCGATGAACACCTCGGCATCAATGCCCCCTCGGTCCTCTCCCTGGAGCAGCGTCGATGCAGGGGTGAACGGTTGTTCGAATTTGTCCAATCCACGAGCCAGACGGAAAGGGCCGTCGGGATGGTCGGCCACTGCCACATGCATGAAATGGTTTACCGTAGGATAGAGATACCATCGTCCGTTGCGCTCTACGGCCTTGCTCGGCGCCCAGAATTTCTCTTTCGCCGCAGAAGGGAAGCAGACGCCTTCGAAGCTCCAGTGCATGAAATCCGTGGACTTCCACACCACGGGCGGCCCCGATGTGTCCAAACCGCGTCCATAGCCGTCGGTGGTGGCATAGCAATAAAAGGTGTCGCCGACGAGCTCTATACTGGCATCAGCAATCATGTCGGGCACGAGGGCGTGACCGAAAGGATTTTGAGAGGAGAGCGTGGCCGACATTGCGGCGAGCAGGATAGCGAAGGCATGGACTTGTTTCATCGTATGATTTCTTTTTTACGATTGTTGATATAGAGTCCCTTGTGGAGGGCGCGATTGGTGACCTTTCGTCCACTCATGTCATACCAGTCTTCACTCCCGTTTCCGATGCTTTTTTGAGCGGGTTCGGGAATGAGACCTGTTTCATCCGTTGCGCCGTAGCGTATGAGCTTGACCTTGGAGGCGCGGAACTCCTGCTCGGCAGCTCCGGCAGAGAGGTCGGCCTGAAAGCCTAGTAATAGTTCCTGCGGTTTGTCGAGCTCGAAGTAGATGCCCCGAAAGGTGGTGTTATCCTTGCCTGCATCGGCGATAGGATCGAAGGCAAGGGAGTGTGAAGGGATGTCGTTGGTGGCAAGCGTCTCGGAAGCGGCGAAGATATAGGCTTGTGCAAGCTGGTAGTTGGCCTCGTAGGTAGCGCCGAAATAATAGTGGCCGGCATCGAGTTCCACTTTGCGATAGATACGAGCATCGGCGAGGTTACCTTGAGTGTTGTTATGTCGGTCGCCCCACACGCCCAGCGTCAGACAGTCGTATCCTGGATAGCGGTCGAGTCCGTTGCGTGTGCCTTCTCCCGTAGGGATAAGATAGTTCTCGACGGTCCAATATTGTGGTGTGCCATATCGGTTGGTTGCAGATTGTCCACTGACACGCGAGAATTTGTTCACCTCTTCGAGCTTCTCCTTTGTGATGTCTGTTTGTGTGGTGTTTCCCTCATTGGGGCTGTAGAGGAGCTTCACTTCATCTACGCGGAACTCCTGATTAGCATTGCCACCCTGCATATTGGCCTGAAAGACAAGCACCACATCCTGCTCATTCTGGAGGTCGAAAGTGATGCCGTAGAACTTGCCGTCTGTGGCACAACGCGTCATCTGGAGTTTGGCAATGGATTTACTGTAAATGGAGGATGTGGTTAAGGGCTCAGAAGCTACGTAGATATAAGAGGTGCCAAGCTGGTAGAGCGCATTGAAGGAGGCACCAAAGTAGTAATGTCCAGCCGGCAGGTGAATGGTGCGATAGATACGTGCGTTGGTCATATTAGTGGCCGGTGTTCCGTCCTCGCCGCTCCATTTGCCCATCATGAGGGTGTTGCGACCAGGGTAGTTGTCGATACCGTTCTTGGTGCCTCGGCTGCTGTCATGCTGAGGAATAGAAAAATTCTCGACGGTCCAATTGACGGGCTTGCCGAACCGCGACCCCATATCTGTGGCCGCGAAATTGTTTTTTTCGACGAGGTACTCCAAAGTTATGTCTGTCATTCCCACTTCGTCAGGCGTTCCACCAGGATTGAAGCCAGTCTGTCTGAGGATATCGTAGGCGTTGTGAAGGGCAGCGATGGCTGCTGCTTGCTCCTCATCGGAACCGGTGAGGGCAGTGCGTGCGCCATCGATCTGCTGTGCGAAAGCTGATACCTTGACAGCATTGGGCTTGCCCGTGTTGTTGGAGGCCTGGGCAGCGAACTCATCGGCCTTTTGGGAATAGATGTCGATGACTTCCTGCAAGGTAAGGCTCTTGGGGGCATCGGGATTGAAAGCAATGACGAAGACGGGAGCTATCTCGTTTGGATGTGTGGAGGGCAGACTGACGTCGAGTCCTTCGAGTCCCTGTTCAAACGCGACATCGCCATATCCGAGGAGCTCAACACTCATCACCTGTCCTGAATAGCTGGGCGACATCTTTCCAAGGCTCTTGAAGGTGAAGACGGATTGCTCGGGCCAGCGCATGATGGTGGCGAATACGCTATCGTTGCGGCAGACGTAACGGACATCTTGGGCGGAGTAGTTGATACCTTCGTTGAAGCCCTGCGCGTTGAGCGGGTTAGCACTGTCGAAGAGCGGTCCCTCGCCGTACACCTTCCACGGTCGTGTGCCGTAGATGCTCTGGCCGTTGATGTCCATCCATGCCTTGATGCCGTTGACGATGCGCCGCTCGTTGTTGTCAATCGTGCCGTTTCCACGGACAGGTATGCTGAGCAGGAGGTTACCATTTTTGGAGACGATGTCCACGAGCATACGGATAACCGTTTCGGCAGATTTATATTGATTGTTGTCGCCTTCATACTTGCTGTAGTGCCACCCTCCAATGCATGTGCATGTCTGCCATGGCAATTCCTGACAGCGGTCAGGTATGCCGCGCTCCACGTCCCATAGCATGGCCTGTTTGTGTTTGTCTTCCAGAATCTTGCCTGTAACGACCACCTGCTGCTGACCACCGTTCTGTGCCGCACTGTGGTTGTAGTAGTGCTTAAGGATATTCAAACTGTACTGATCGTTGGTGTTCGTCGAAGCGCCATAGAAAGGCAGCACGGTGTCGTCGAAATAGATCATGTCCGGATTGTAGGCATTGATGCACTGCAGCACGCGGTTCTGGAACTTCTGCATGTAAGCCTTCGAGGGTGGACACACGCCGCCGCCCCATCCCCATTGGTTGTGTATGGTTCCCCAGTCGCTCCAGTTGGCACTGTGGGTGTGGTTCTGTGCATAGAGTTCCTGCGGGTCGTAACCTTCCCACCATTTTCCGGTGCCTTCTTCCTTCGTCACACCAGTGTCTGCATTACGTCCTACCTCAAAAAAAGTCCATGCGTGTGCTCCATGCATTGAGACACCGAGCTTCAATCCGTACTTACGGCACTGCTCTGCCCACTCCCCAACGATGTCACGTTTGGGGCCGATATTCATCGAGTTCCATTCCTGATAGGGGCTGTCCCAACAGTCGTAGTTGTCGTGGTGCTGTCCCATAGCCATGAAATACTTGGCACCAGCACTGGCATACAATTGAATCAAAGCCTCAGGATTCCATTGGGAGACCGTCCAATAGCGACAGAAATCCTTGTACCCCCAATCGTGGTCCGGATAATGACCGAAATAGTTGTAAAAGGTTGTTCTCTGGTTGCCGCTGCCGTACATACTGCGTGCATACCAGTCGCCGTCTTCGGCTTCGCACTGTGGATCCCAATGGGCCCAGATGCCGAACTTGGCGTCGCGGAACCATTCGGGACACTCCCATGCGCTGAGATTTTCCCAATCGGCTTCGTAGTCACCAGTCTCGACGGCGACATCTTCGGTTGGAACAACGATTTCATCATGAGGACGCACGTAACCTGCCGCATGAGGTTGTGCCACAGCGATTGTCATACTACCTATCCATAAGAGGACAATCATCAATAGCTTTAAGTTCTTCATAATCCTATATTATTTAATGATTATTTTTTTCCCGTTAACGATATAAACACCATTGGGGAGGGATGAGTGAGGTGCAAAGAGAGAAGAATAGTTAATTCTTCTTCCGCTGAGCTCATAACAGTAACCACTCCCTTCGCCTTTAGAAAAAGGGGCGGGGTTGAGGGTTTCCGCTCTGATGCCATCAACTACATCATTATCTTTTTGGCGAAACAGACGGACCACTTTGGCACGAAACTCCTGCTCGGCAGCAGTAGTGAGGTCTGCATTCCATCCAAGATATAAGTCTGTTTCTTGTTCCAGCGTAAAGGAAATACCATATAAATCGTCGCTCTCCGGTGTGCCGGTGAGGGAATAGTAGGCGATGGCCTGTTCGGGTGTCTGTGCAGCAGTAAGAGGTTCAGTGGCCGCAAAGATGTAGGCATCGCTTAGGTTGTAAATTGCGTTGTAGGCGGCGCAGAAATAATAGCGGCCTGCGGGCAGTTTTACCTGTCGATAGATGCGTGCATTGGCGAGGTTGCCTGTGGCGTTGTTGGAATCGTCCCACACGCCTAGCATCAAGCAATCGTAGCCAGGATAGCGGTCTATGCCGTGTTTGGTGCCATCGCTGCCATTGGGAATAGAGAAATCATCGACCTGCCAGTTTGTAGGGACACCGAAACGGATATAGGAACGGTCGCGTCGCTGAATGTTCTCAAAATTACCGAGGTAGGAGGCTGAGACATCATTGCCATTGGCATCGATGAGGCGTATGGCTGTGACGCGTAAAGCATGTCCACCTTCGCTCTGAGGCAGGTTGAGCACCCATCCGAGGGTGAGTGTCTCAGGTTGGTCAAGGTGGAAGTTGCAGACATCGTATTCGCCAGAGTAGGCAGTGCGGCCCATGTCGTAGGTGGCAAGTACGTTCTCGTTGACACCTTTGTTGGGTAATTCATTGCCACGGGCTACGCGGAGCAGGCATGAACTTCCTGTGAGGCCTGCACGACAGGTGACAGAGATGTGAAGATGGTAGTCGCCTGCAGGCAGGGCTGCTTTCGTGGTCTGATAGATCTTGTCATTGATCATGGCAGGTTCGCCGCCATTCCATTTCTCTATGCTAATGGCGCGGCCGCCTTCGAAGCTGTCAAAACCGCCATGTGTGCCGTTGTCCTGATTGATGATATTATCTGTGACAATCCATGGCTCAGCGAGAAGCCCAAATCGTGTATTCGGCGCTGTTGAGGCGTCGCTACGGCTGAAATTGCGTGGCTCAACAAGGTATTCGACGGTCACGTCTTCCATCTCTTCATTTGGTGTGATGAGTCCTCCTTCTGCCTGCCCATTTTCCTGAAAGTCAGAGTAGGCTGCAAGGAGTTGTTGGTAGGCGGCACACATTTCTGTGGGCGCGCTACCAGCTGTGCGGCTTTCGGAGAGCGCATCGTTCAATGCATCTACAGCGTCCTGACGATAAAATCCAGTATTGTCGCCGATACGTCCTTCAGCGGCTTGCAATGTTTGCTCTGCCTGACTTTGCAGGACGCTCAGCTGTTCGGCAGTGACGTTGCCCTGCAGATAGAGCGTGATGAGGGCACCTCCGCGTGAAAGGCAGTCAACATGTATCTGCCCGTCCTGGGTCGCTTCCTGGGTGGCGAAGCTAAACAGACGAGCCTTGGAGCCATCGGCAATGATAGCGGCCGTGTAGCGACCTTCGCTGAGGAATGTGAGGGGGATGTCGAAGCTGGCGGGCGCCGACAGGCCGTTCAAGGCTGCTACATACCATGTATCGCCCTTACGGCGTGCTATGATGAACGACTTCTCGGGATAACCGCCGATGAAGCGTGTCTCATCCCAAGCCACAGGTACTTCCATCATGTGGCGTTGCGCCATCAGGGGCAGGGCATAGAAACCTTCGGGACGATCGGCCCAATGCTGAATGCCAGATTCGAAAGCCACGGAGAGCGCAAGCTCATGAGCAAAAGTGGTGGTGTGGGGGTGCTGCGAATCAGTAAAAGCCACAGGAGTATAGTCCATTGGTCCTACGACATTGCGGGTGTAGGTCAGGAGGCAGTTGATACGCGCGCCTTCAGTCGTCATCGTGCCACCATTGTTATACTGTTCACCCCCAAAGACAGCTTCCTGGGACATCAGATGAGGATAGGTTCGGCTCCAGCCTCGGGGAATGGTGCAGCCGTGAAAGTTGACCATGATTTGGTACTTGGCAGCGTCCTCGAGGATGTCGGCAAAGTACTGCATGGTGTGCTGCTTGTCGCTCTCGAAGAAGTCGATCTTCACGCCAACGACACCGATGCGCTTGAGCCAGGCGAATTCCTGGATGCGCTGGTTGTGGTTCTGCATCTTCTCGTTGTTGGAGTGATACCAAAGCATAGGCTTTATGCCTCGCTGGGTGGCATAGCGCACAGCATCCTCGACGCCGCCGCCATTGCCCATCTGTTCCCATTCCCAGTCGAAGAGCACGTAAGGCCAACCCATAGCTACGGCCAGATCCACGTAACGGGTGCAGATCTGATAGTCCCTCGTGCCATGGTTGTAGGCCCAATAGACCCACGCTGCACTGCCGGGTTTCACGAAGTCGGTGTTCTCGATGGCGCAGGGTTCTGAGACGTCCTCGACGAGAGTGGATTCCACTATGGTGGCCAAATCGCCAATGATCATCACACGCCAGGGACCTGTCCAAGGACCTGTCCAGGTGGGGTTGGCAGCGCCTACACCATAACCCTCTGAAGCCGACGGATAGGCGAGTTTATACTGCCCTGCATTGGATGTGTTATCCAGATGCGTGGAGCTGTAAGAACGTCCTATATTGGCCTCGGTAATGAGGGTAAACGTGCCGTCGTCCTCGAACAAAGCCGGATAACCCCACACGCCTGTCTTGCCACCCGTGCGCTGCAACGGGAAGTCGGCCTCGTAGGAGGTGTTGAAAGGCTGCAGCCAACGATGGAGGCGTGAAGCAATGTTGTAGATAGTGTTCTCGCTCGTGAAAGTTATCTTCTGGCTAGCTTCCACGTTCAGCTTATATCGGAACGTGACGCCGTCCTCATAGGCGCGAACTTCAACGACAAGCTCCATGCCTTGAGCGTTGGCAAAGGTGACCTCGGCACTGTTAGCACGGTTGCTCGGGGCAGAGCATTTGCCGTGGATGGCTGTGTAATTCTCGTTGATAGGCTGAGGCTCGGTGGCACTTACGAAGGTGAGGTTCGACACAAAACTACCTGCGGAAGAACTAAGGCCCAGTCGCACCTTTGCCACTTGTCTGCCCTTTGCATCGCTGACGATGAGATAGGGTATCTTGCCGCTAATCTGAACATCCGCCGTCAAGCCCGTGGTGGGACTGGTGAGGGTGATCAGCGAGTCGGCTGCGACGCTGATGCCGAGTAGGGAAAAACAAATAAGGAATAAAACAGATAAGCGCTTCATTTTCTTTGAACTTTAAGTTTCTCTTTCAATTATCGAACCACTACCTTACGGCCATTGACTAAATACACGCCCTTATGGATTTGACGATGTGATAGTCGTTGACCATTTAGGTTATAGACAGCCCCATTATTCATGATCACATCTTCATTACTCATTTGCGGAGAAAGTATGCCGTCGGATACTGCGCTTGCACCGTAAAAGAGAAGCTTGAAGCCACCGCATACGGTCCAGTCGTCGGAGATGCTTCTGGTATTCTGCATCCTTACCGTCACGGTACCGGCCTCTTCGAGTGTGAAGGGTAGGCTGTTCTTATAGTGACCGTTGGCGAAGTAAGCTGTAGCTGCCACACTGTTGGTAGGCTCGTATATGCCATTCACCGCCTGCTCGGTGCCGCCTTGGTTGAGTCTAGTGGTGCGTTCACTCTCGGCTATGTGTTTGATATTCACGCGCTCAGTATTGGCCAATATACGTGAGCTTACATTGTTATTGCCTGCCGCATAGTCGTTGTTGGCCACTGTCAATGTGCCTGGACGCTGGAAGGCGTAGGCGATGAGCTCGTAGTTACCGGCGGGCATGGCGATGGTCTTCTGACTGATGTTAAACTTTTCCTTGAACTCGGCCGTAGCGTTCTTAACCTCCGAGAGTCCTGTCCAACCCTTGACTGCCTCCATGCCTGGATTCTCGAGGATGAAGGTGATATCAAGCGGTGCGGTGACTGTGGTGGCTTCTATCTTACCAAGATAGTCGGAGATGTCGGTGAGCAGCTGTTCGACGGCGGACTTGAGGTTGGTAGAAACCACTTCGTCATCTGTAGGGAGAAGAGCTTTTGCTGTGGACACTTTCTCGGAAAAGCGCACGTCGGCATCTTCGGCAAGCTGGTTGTGGTCGGCAGCCATAAGAGCTATAGAGCCATCCACCAGCTGACGCAGACGGGCGGCATCGTAGTCGAACTCCATCTGTTGTAACTGCTTAATCTCTTCTGTCGAATAGATGAGCCAGAACTGATTGGTGGCATTGTTTGCGAAGTTGAGAGTTGGCGTGGAAACGGTGCTCTTGGACGCTCCGCTGATGGCCATGACGGGAGGATTCTCGACACGGTTGCTGCGAGCAAACCAATAGGGCTTCTTAGTAATCGTTGAGGCACCGGCGGGGAAGTCCATAGTGATACGTGCAGGCATGAGCTGAATGGTCTCGCTGGTGTTGGGCTTCGAAGCAGAGAGGCTGACGGTGCTGCCGTTATGACGGAAATACTTACCGCTCTTGAGGTTCTTGATGAAATAGAGGCCTGTCATCTTGTCGTAGATGATGTTCCAGGCATAGGATTCGTCCTCGAGCAACTCTGAAGCGTCGACGGTCATGTACGTCAGTTTGCCCGTCTCGCTCTCGCAGAGGTACTTGGTGTTTGCGCCATACTCGGCATTGGTGATGTAATAATGGAGCGAGTCGATGCTCTCGAAGGAGTAGAAGGGGCAGGCACCGTCGGATACTGCGGGCAGGCCGTCCTCGTAGAGGGCTTGTGCCAATATGCATGAGCGTATCTGTTGCATATCATTGCCATTGCCTTCGTAGCAGATGTGTATGCCGTCGCCGTTACACGTGTAGTTGCCACGGCTCTTATCATAGTTCTCGAAGAAGTGAGTGACGCGATTGGCACGTTCACCCAACCACCAGGGACCGTTGTCGCCGCCTGGGTGCAACTCCTGGCTCCAGTAGCGGCCGTGCTGACCAACACCTGTGCCGTGCATCATTTCATGCACCATGGTGCCTGTGTTGCAGCGCCAGGGACCCACATTAATCCATCCGCCGTAGCTGCAGTCGGCTGTCTCGGTGCCCGGGCTGTAGTTGGCAGTGGGGTGGTAACCTTTGATGGCGGTCCACGTGTTGTAGTAGGCGGTGGCCTCCTTCATGGCATTATCGAGCCAGAGGTTGTGTTCGTCGTCGCCGTTCCAGAGGTAAGTGTATTTCGTCTCGCCTTTGGGCAGTGTGATGACACGTACAGGCTCGCCGTAGCCGACGGCGTATGTTTTGGTCATGGCGTAGGCTCGAACCCAATACTCGGTGGAGGGTTGCACATCATACATCACCCAGACGGGCGAGTAGTTGGTCTCGTCGTTGCTTTGGTTGTATGAGGTGTGGTAGTCGAGCACGGTGGGGTTGGGATTCTCAGCCCAGCAGAACCCCCGTTCGATGATGTTGCTGCCAGAGGCACTCATACGGCCTACCATGCCGCTGCTTCCTACGATCACCTCGCCAGTGGTTGCTCTTGGAGCGGTGCCGCTACCATTAAGGATGTTGTACGCGAAAATGGCATCGTTGATCATATTCTCGGCTGTCAACACCTTGTCGGCATCGATATTGCCGCTGTCTCTCAGCCCTTTGGCACTATTGATAGCCGTTTGCAGTTTGTCCTGTCCGTTGGGTTTAGCGGACGCCAATGCTTCCTCGCCGATGGCAATAATGCCATCCAGCTGTACGTAAAGCGCATTGCTTGTGCGGGCATCGGCAATAGCTGTTGTGAGGGCTCTGGATGCTGCGTCGCGGCTGCTACTCCCTGTCACGGCCTTGGCATCGGCGATAGCCTGCTTCAGTGTTTCCTTGACAGTGGTGTTCATATCCTTGTTCATCAGTTGCTCTGCCTGACTGATGAGTTCGTTGAAGGCAGTCTGCTCGGCTTCCTCGTCATAGCCTAAATAATAAAGGTGGAAATCGTCCACACAGACGTAGTTGCCTGTGGCTTTTTCGGTCTTGAATCCAATGGTGGCCTCGCCCGATACGCTTATGAATTCCACCTGATAGGTGCCGTAAGCGCTGACTTCTGTTTGGTTGTCGTTGGCAAAGAGGAAGCTTCCTGTCTGCTTAGCCGATGGGTTGCCTTGCTGAATGTTCTGGGCCACGGCAGTGAGTTTGTAGCGGCCGTTGGGCATGCTAGAAAGCGTCTGCCATAGCTTGGCATCGTGCACTTTGTTGCCCCATTCTGTCCACGTCTCGGCGTAGGTGTTGCCAACTTTCCGGAAGTCGTTGTTGCCCTGGGTGCCCATACCGCTGAACTGCCATCCGTCCTTACCGCTTTCGAAACTGGGATTCGTGATGAGTTCTGTTACATCCATCGGGTTTTCGGGACTGGCCAAGTGCAGGCGATACATCTTCATGGCCTCCTGCAGTCGCTTCACGGCGGCGTCCAAACCCTCGTTCTGTGCGGCATCCATCAGCGCCTTCAGCGCGTTGCGGGCCGCCTCCATTTCTGCACCCTCGGCACTGCCGTCGTGCTTATTCAGGTTGTCAGCCTCCACCACGAGCTGTTCGAGGAAACTTTTCAAGTCTTCATAAATAATCTGATACGTGAGTCGCACATTGTCTATGCAGACATAGTTGCCCGTGCAGTTTTTGATTTCGGCTCCTATGCGCAGGTTGCCGTCGGACACCACACATGTCACAGAGTAGTCAGCGGGTTTGTTGAAATTCGTCTTCTTGTCGTTGGCATAGATCCAGGTGCCTGTGCACACTTGGCTCGTATTGCTCTGCTTGATGTTCTGGCAGGCCATGGTGAGCGTGTAGGTTCCCACGGGCATATTCGAGAGGTCCTGGTAGATGTAAGCATCACTGGCAGTGCCTCCGCCCGACCACACCTCACGATAGTGGCCGCTATGCTTCAGTGGAAAATCGTTGTTGCCTTGGCGGCCAAAATTGTTTGTTTTCCACAGTGATGCCCCTTCCTGTTCGAAGTCAGGGTCGCTGATACGATCAGTCATGTCGATCTGAGCAATAACGTTGACCTGACTCATGCAACACATCACGACGGTCGATAATAATTTACATTTAAGATTAATCCTCATCGTATAGAATATATTAGTTAGTTAACGTCTGCAAATATAAGGCTATTTCATTCTTTCCCATAAGAAAATCAAAAAAATATCATAAATTATCCAATAAAGTGCTAATAAACGTCAATATTGTGACAACTATGAACATTATTTTTGTATCTTTACAGCATGAAACATGAAAGAATCCCTTATCACCAATTGGTTTTACTCAATGCCGGTTGGGCAAAAGATGACGAAAAGTGGAACTTTGGCCCTATCTGTAGCGCTTTCATGCGTATCTATTGGGTTACCAAAGGTAGTGCCACTGTTACCATGAACAATCGTGAATACCCGCTCACCGAAGGGCATTTCTACCTTATCCCGCCACTGGCTACACACTACGACCACAGCTCCGGAACCTTCGAACACTACTATCTGCATATCGCCGATGAACTGCGCTCCTCGCAAGCTTCATTTCAACCTTACGAGCTTCCGTTCGAGGTTACTGCTCATCCCACCTATTCTCAGTTCTTCAAGGAAATCTGCAATAACCATCCTGAACTTCGCTTACCACAACCCGACCCCGTCAGCTATGAGAACACCACGAGCCTTTTAGCAGCAACACAACGTTTCGTCGATTATTCCATTAGCGAACGGTTAAGGATCCATGGCATGCTTTACATGATTCTCTCTCTCTTTCTCGACAAAGCAGTACGACAACAGCGAGTCACCGATCAACGCATCAATCAGGCACTCACATATATTAATGAACACATCTGCGAATCGATCAGTATCGCACAACTCGCAGAAAAAGCGGCACTTAGCCGTGAGCAGTTCATTCGACTCTTTTATCGACAAACAGGCAGTACACCCACTGCGTATATCATCACACAAAAAATCTATCAGGCTCAGATATTGCTTGCCGAACGCAAGAAGTCTGTCAAACAAGTTGCAGCATTCCTGGGCTATGACAACCAATCCTACTTTTCACGCCTTTTTCGGCAGCACGTGGGTATGTCTCCTTCGATGTTCTTCATGCAAAACAAATGAGTCGCTGAGCGGCGGCTAACGGATGTTGATAATCAGCCACTTACAGGTTTAGTGTAAAGTGCTGGCACCTCTTTTTAGACTCATTCTGCCTATTCTGCACGTTCGAAACGTGATTATACAACAGAATTATCTTCTTATGTCATTTTCATTCGTTGAATTGGAATTTACTTCAGAAGATTCTCTTTCGCCTGAGGATTATTCTGCCAAATCGCGGTGACTTTCGGACAGCAGTCTTTCTCTGGACAGCTGCCACATGTCTCCATTTTCTTTGTCACAGCACATTTGCGAATCTCGCACAACGAGCTGCAGAATACGGTCTTAGCACCATTCATACGGCAACCCTCGCAGTTGATATGTTCTGGAAGGATTGATGCATGATTCAACTCAGACCATAGTTTGGCTGTTTTTTCTCGAAGAGACTGATCATTATTCTTTGTGGCAATATAGGCATCGCACTTCTCGCAGTCAAGCCCACAGATGCCAATCAATCTTTTCATTTCAGCTGCTCTGGATATCCGGAAAGTACAACGATCACCCCCTCTGAGAATCGTGTTGACAATCTGGACTTCAAAGATGCTTTCGGGCTCTAGTTGTGACAGAATAAATAAAATGCTCTGGCGCGAACACTCGCATTGTTCTGGACAACTTCTCATGCCACATTTAACTTTAGGGCACGAACATTCCAAATAACTCAGCTCATATACCTTCCCAGAGACGATTACTTTACCTGTATAGGATTTGTTATTGTACGCTTCCGCATAGATTCTGTCAAAATCCCCTTTATACTTGTCATATATTTGCTTATGCATCGGGAGGACAGAATCTTTAACGCATTCTATTGCTTCTTCTCGGTAATTAACCTCTTTCTTCATGTTTTTTCTTTCAGTTAAATATCTATTCCGATTTATCTGTTATACTTGACCTTCGGTCTTCTTCGCTCTAGACTAGGCATAGTGTTTCTACTTTCCGTCCACAAAAACCTGCTTAACTGCCTCCAGATAGCCATAACCGTTCACATTATCGGGCTGCAGATAGCTGGTTTCTGTCCATTCATTCCAGCTATTCACGGTGATGAGCGGAGCGCGGTCGGGATGTCGGTCGACGAAGTCGCGTGCCGCACGCAGGGCGTCGGCGAAGTTCGACGGGGTGTTGTCGCGCGTCACGGCACTTTCGCGGAAACGAGGGCTGTTGTCCCAGCCGATGGAGACGTGGACATAGTAGGGAATCGTGAACTCCCTGTCAATACGTTCCCACTCCTGTTGGACGTTCTGCATGATTTTCGTGTAATCTTCGTTGACGTTCGTGAAGTGGCAGAACTGGTAGTGCGTCGTGCTGGTAAAGCCTAGGTCGTTCACGAAGTCGTTGCCAATCTTGTCCGACTTGTTGCTGTCTACGCCGCTATAATTCAGGTTGATGTTCCACATGGTGAATTGCAGGTCCAGTCCGGGAAAGCCGGCCTTTTTCACTTCGCGCTTGAACCAGGCGATGGCTTCCTTTGCCTCTTTAACCCCACCGAGGCCGTCGATGAAGTTCTTCAAGTCGTAAATCATGAACACGGGCCTTCCGTCTATCTTGTAGTAGTTGGGTTGGGAAAAGAACAGTTCGATGTTACGTTGGCATATCCGCTCAAATTCTTGTCGGCTGATGGCACCTTTCCAGATGACGTTGTTCTCTGGCAGACGGCTGATGCGAGTGTCCCAGGCGTTGGTCACGTCGTGATTGGCCCACATCAGGTAGAACTGCATCTTGTCCCTGTTCGCTGCTTTCAGGAAGCCGTCGGTCAAGGTGGTTTCCATAAACGGACGGCCGTCGTACCAGTACCAGTCGAAGATGAAGACGTTTATCCCATGACGCGTAGCCTGCTCTATCTCCATTTCCATAACAGCAGGGTCGGCCTCATTGATGGGTCCCCAGAGGGGTTGCCTATTCCAGTAATGGCCAGGATTGCGTTGTTGCATAGTCAATACCGTCTCCCATTCTCCCATTCCCGAGGGCCAGAAAGGCCTCAGGCGAGGGTCGCCATAGGCGTAGGCCGGATAGAGGTAGGCAGCCACGTCGTACTTCTGCTTATGCTCTGTTTTAGCGACTGTCTTTTGCTTGTTCGCATCGGCGGCAGATGCCTGATTTACAGCCATTGGCGCCTGTGTTCCGGCTATCAGCATCAAAGCGAGCACGGCAGCCCGCCCTTTACGCCTCAGGCATTTTAGTTGTTCCTTTCCATAGCTGGCATTCGCCCTGCCATGCAATTTATGCTCTATTAGATTTTTCATATTCCTTTGACGTTATACCGTTTTTTTTATTACGTAATTTTATTTTCAAACTTCCTCGTTCTATTCTATTTCTCGTAGCTTGAAAACGCGTGGGTAATCGACGTGTTTTTTCATTCTACAACCAGTATCAGTCCTGGTGCAGACTCATCGAACGGGTGCTTTGCCTGAGTGCCGATGCGCTCTAAGAGTGAGCCGGGAAGAGTGAGAGTGTTACCCTTCATCTCCACCTCAGATGTGATATCTACAGGTTTCTTTCCTATCAAGTCCTGTGCCCATATACGGACACTTGGGGGCAACGGCTTGTCGTAACATAACTTCAGGGAACGATAGAAACCAAAGATGCCTACGGGACCTTTGGCGTCGGTTATTTGAAGGGTGATATCAGCACGTGGTGTTGTCCATGTGTGCTCCTCCAATAACAGTCGTTCCACGGTGGCCACACAAACAGCTCCATTGGGGTATCGAGAAGCCAAGACGAATGGCGAAAGCCCCCCTTCCGTATGTACCTCAGGTAAGGGCATACATCGGCTGATGACGGCATGTGCCGACTCCCGTAACGTATCACCTGCATGATGCTGAGGAACCCATGTCTCTCGCTCGCCCAAACACCACTCATCCGTAAGTAGCTGCTCAGAGAACTGTGCATCATCATTGACTGCAAAAGGCGCGGCCAGCCGATGCCACTTCAAAGCACGGTTCACTTCATCGAGTCGAGCCTTTAGATTACGACCGGCCTTTGGGAATACATGGTCGGAGAGTCCGTTGGGCAAAGGTTTGTTAATGGGGTGGCGCATCACGCCAATAACGCATCCCAACCCGACAGCTATCAGCGGTTCGTCCTCACAATTGATGAGTCCTAGGTTACCCGGTTGGGTCTTGTATTTCAGCAGACGTGCCACACGTTGGAGGGTAACGGGTACAGCGGTTACAACCTCTACATCGTATGTGCGGAATATATCGCTCTTCTCAATTATGGGGTAGTTGTAGGCGTGCTCAATCGGCATCCCAGGGGCGTACTTCCGTCCTAACTGTGTCAATTGCTCGCGCCACGCCTGATTCTTCTCCTGTCGTCCGTAATCCACCTTCCAATAAGCCATACCCGCCTTGTAATTCTCTTTCAGGCGCGCTGTCCAATAAGCTTCAGGATTTGAGGCATCGGATGCGGCACTTGCCTCCTGCGCACAGAGCCATCCTCCAAGACCCTTCCAGCCAGATCGCTTTGTCATCTGTACAAGTTTCTTCAGGCTGCCCTTGCAACTGGGGAAGCGTTCAGTGTCCAACCTTGCTTCGCCCATATATTCAGCACGATGTTCATTGACGGGAATGTCCCATGAGTCGTCCATCAGAAAGATAAGATCCTCGCGGAAGTCAGGGAAAAAGCGTGTCCAGCCCTCCAACTCCCCGTCGCCGAACATATATTGTTCCGTCATTACACGAGCGGTAGCAGATCCGTCATAACTCACCACATATCCCTGGATGTTCCAGGTGGAGAAATAGTCGGGGACAGCAGAGGGTTTGCTGGGCACCAGCGATTTGTGTGTCTGCGTCATGACACAGCCATTTAATGCAAGTGTTACGATGAACAGATATATTGTTTTTCTCATTTTAATAGACCTGATATTCATCTTTTCTATTGTTGTTTCACTTCTAACCATAACGTATATTGCGTATATCAGGGATATGGAGTCAAGGAGTTTTTCCGTCTGCAAAGATAATGGAGATAAATGGCATTTCCAACACAAAAATAATAAAACGTCTCACTGCTGTCCGGAGAAAAACTCCGTTTGATTGGTTAAGGGAGGCTTCACGTGAAGTCTTTCTATGGGACGACACAGAACGCCGTGTACACGCAAATATGGATTGCTGTATGTACGTACTTGCTTCTGGTTATTGCCAAGAAAGAATTCCATATTGATTGTGAACTTTACATTTTGGCTCAATCAATAGGACTTGTCCTGTTTGAAAGAGAGCCTATCCAAGAGATTTTCAAACGTAATTCTAACTTAAATAGAGTCCAAGATTTGGGTCAACTTTGCCTATGGCCAAATTTCTCCGGACAGTAGTGAAAACGTCTATTTTCTAAAATAAATCGCGCAGGAGTGCTCCTCCTGCCCAGCGGAATAAATCTGTAGCGTAACGCAAAATCCACTACTTTAGATATGTGAGCTCGATATAATATGTAGTTTTTTCCAAGGGGTATCGGGGGTGTCGGTGGGAAGGGAGAAGCCGTTGGCTTCCAGCCAATAATCCACCGATACCCCCTCTCTGAGGTGTCGGTGGCTTTTCGTTTGAAAATCACATCTGTACGCGTACCCACCGACACCCCCGATACCTGTTGGAAAAAACTCTTTTTTTCTAGCCAATTAGAAAGGCCTTTCGCCAAATCAGAAGGCCCTTCTGCCAGAACAGAAGGGCCTTCTGCGAGATTAGCCGGCCCTTTGCACGGCTGACAACCTCTGAACCCTCCATTCCACTATAGAAATGCCCGTTCTTGCGTAGTTTGCTTTTTGGGATGTCATTCGGTCGGGAGGGTTTTTGTCAGATGCTTGGGCTGTGACGCCAGCCCCTTGGACTGAGCGCTTAACGCACTACGTCGCCCGCACGACGTAGTGCGTCTATGTGCGGACGTAGTGCGTTCTGACGCAGACGTAGTGCGTTTTCGGACTAGCGAATGACAACCCAAAAAGGAAACCGCTCGGCAAACGCCACTTTTATATAGGAATGAAGGGTTTTAGACCCGTCACGCATCAATAATTATACTTTGTCGAGGACATCGCGGGCGACTTGACAAAGGAGGGAGCTGTCGGAGGAGGCTGCTGCTTCAGCTTGGTCGAGGAGCTCGTCCTTGTCCTGCGAGGAGAGGGGGGCGTCCTGGCCGCGGAGCAGATGTGCCATCAGGCGGAAACCGGCATACTGCGTCAGCACGGCCTCCGACGCCATCCACTGGAACGCCTTGTCTTTGGCGTAGGGCAGGCGACGGAAGAGGTTCATGCAGGTATAGTCGATGATTTCGGTGTCGTGCATGGCCTCAAGCCAGATGTCGGCAATCTCAGGGAGGAACGTGTCGGCAGGCTGGAGGTAGCCGGCAAGGATGCGGCATTCGCGGATGTCCTCTTTCCAAAGGGCTTGCGCCAGGGCGTGGTCTTTCTCGTACTTCGAGGCAATCTCCTTCAGCCGAGGCAGTTCCACGCCGAAGATAAGGTGGTACTTCAGCCCCCGCTCGCGGAGGCTCTGCGCCAGCGGGCCGTTCATATAGAGCCTCAGCTCGGACTTTATCTCATTCAGGGAGGACATTTTTTGTTAAGAATTAAGAGTTAAGAAAAATAGTACCGTAAACGGGGTGAAGATGAAAGGCTGCATACAAGACATTTTTTCTTAACTCTTAATTCTTATTAAACCTGAAAGAGAAAAAAAGAAAAGAAAAAATATAATCTATTACTATTTATTTATAATTTTGCACCGAGAATAGTTTTTCTATTCTAAGTTCTTAGGGAACGTTGGGCCTTATAGGTTCAGATACCTTCGAGCGAATACCTGCTTAGCTCAGGGAAACTTAGCACCACGGTGACTGTAGTTTGATAGGGGAGTTTTCTCCCCTATATTTGTTTACCCTTTTCCCATATTTTTCTATAATTAGTTCTCTGATTTTTTTAGTTAGTATATCTTTAGGCACTACATTAATTGACGACTGGAAGTGTTGCGTAGTCGCGGCTGTAGCGGAGGTTCTGGTCGGCAAACGTCTCGGTATAATCGATGGTGACGTCGGTAATGTTGCCGTCCTTGTCCACAACGGGGGTATAGACGGGGTTGATGAAGCCCTTGTAGGGGGCGAGGTTGAGCGCCTTGTAACGAGCCAGCACCTCGGCATGGAGCGTGGGGTCAACCTTCACGGCGTAGGTCTCCACCAGGTCGCGGGCAGCCTCGAAGTCGCCCTCGCTCTTGATGCGCTGGATTTCAGCCAGCAGCTCGCCGAAGAGGTTGCGCAGCTTGCGGTAGTCGTTGATGCGGACGTAGGTCTTGCCGTCCTGCTTCACCATCTCCACCACGCGGTCTTTCTGTCCCTTCTCGAAGCACCAGTGGGCCACGAGAGAACGGTTGCGCATATGGGCTTCCTCTATGTCGTTGCCAGGCTCGATGCGTACGAGCTGTGTCATCAGGCCGTTCATCATGTAGGTGTAGTACTGTGCCTTGAAAGCGTCCTTCGAGGGGAGCAAGCCGAGGTCGAGCAGTTTTTTGTCGCCCACGTAGTAGAGGCCGAAGAGGTCAGCGCGCGCTTCCTCAATGGTGCTGCCATAGGCCTTGAGGGCTTCGGAGCTGGTGCCCGGCAGCAGCTTGCCCGAGCCGTGCCCCAGACATTCGTGGAGGTCGGTGTGGAGGTCGTCGGTAATGGCGTCGTACTTGTCGATGAGGGCACGTTCCTTGTCGCTATAGACGAACTCCTCGTTGAAGCCGTTGCCGTGAGCGGCCTTCGCATAGGCCTCGGTGAGGTTGCCAATGGTGACGGACTTCGAGCCGTGAGCGGCACGTACCCAATCGCTGTTGGGCAGGTTGATGCCGATGGCGGTAGAGGGATAGAGGTCGCCCGCGAGGATGGCTGCGGTAATGACCTTGGCGCTAATACCCTTGCACTCCTCTTTCTTGAAGCGGGGGTCAACGGGCGAGTGGTCCTCGAACCACTGGGCGTTGGCGCTGATGGTCTCGGTACGGCGCGTGGCCTCGAGATCCTTGAAGTTGACGATGCTCTCCCAGCTGGCTTTCATGCCGAGCGGGTCGCCGTAGCTCTCCGTAAAACCGTTGACAAAATCGATGCGGCTGTCGAGGTCCTTGACCCAGGCGATGCAGTAGTCGTCGAAGGTCTTGAGGTCGCCGTCGGTATAGAATTGGATGAGTTTGTTGATGACTGCGCGCTGGGTGTCATTCTCAGCCATTTCGGCTGCCTTGCGAAGCCAGAAAACGATGCGCTCGATAGCCTGTCCGTAGAGGCCGTCCACCTTCCACACCTTCTCCACGAGCTTGCCGTCTTCTTTGACGAGGCGGCTGTTCATACCGTACATCACGGGCTCGGGGTTGAGTGTGTCCTTCTGCGCCTCGTAGAAGGCCTCGGCCTCGGCCTGCGTCACACCATCGCCGTAATAGTTGCCTGCGGAGGTAAGGATAAGGTCCTCGCCGTCAGCCTGATTGACTTTCTTGGGCAGCACGTTCGGGTCGAATATGACGGGGCAGATTTCATCGAGGAACTGCTCAACCGTCTGTCCCTCGTAGGAGGCGGGGAAATGGTTGGGGTTGGCCATTACCGTCTGGCGGAACCATTGCTCCGAGAAGTCGGGCAGGAACTTCAGTTCGCCGTAGTGGTGGTGAATGCCGTTGGAGAACCACACGCGCTTCAGATAGACCTCAAGGGCACGCATCTCGTCGGTGTTGTGGTCAAGAGCTTTATTGGTGTAGATGGTTTCTAAGATATTGCGGATGCGAAGGTTGTACTTGCCGTTCTGGTCGAAGAGGATGTCGCGCCCGCTCAACGCCGCTTCCGTGAGGTAATAGACCAGCTTCTTCTGATTGAGCGAGAGTCCGTCCCAGCCCTTCACCTCGTAGCGTAGCATCTGCAGGTCGGCAAACTTCTCATTGGCATACTCAAACTCCGTAGCGGGCTTCTCGCCGCCGCCACACGATGCAAGCATCATCATTGTCATAGCGATAATTCCAAAAGACTTTTTCATATAATTATAATTTGTTGTATAAGTCGGCAAGGTCGGCGCGTGAGAGGCCGAGTTGCATGGCTCGGTCGAGGTCGGCACGTGCCTGCCGTTTGTGACGCCCCATGCGGAGGTAGATGGCTGCACGGGTGACGTAGGCATAGGGGTCTTGGGGTGTGAGCTTCAGGGCCGATTCCATGTCGAGTAGCGCCAGGTCATAGAGCTCGCGGTCGGCAAGGACGTTGGCACGTGCTACGAGGTAGTCAGGCTCCTTCGGGTATTCGGCAATGAGGGCCGAGAGCTGCTCCGTGGCCTCCACCAAACGACCCTGCTTCTGGTTCAGCAACGCCAGCCCGAAGCGAGAGTTGGCATCGTTGGGGTCGAGCGTCAGCAGACGTCCGTAGTCGGCTCGCGCTACGTCGAATAAACGTTGGTGGACAGCAATATAGGCGCGGAAGGTCAGCGCCTCGCGGTTCTCGATGTCTTGGTCAAGCACGTTGCAGTAATCGACGTAGGCCTTGTCCTCGTTGCCTAACTCCATGTAGGTGGCAGCCCGCGCAAGCAGGATGGGCATAGCCGTCGGCTTGTAGTTCAGCGCCAGCGAGTAGCTCTCAGCAGCCTCCTTCAGCAGCCCCTGCCGTTTCTGTATGGAGCCAAGATTGGCAAAGAGCAGCACGTTGTGCTCGTTGGTAGGGTCGTGCTCAATAGCTTTCTTCACAAAGTCAGCCGCGCGGTCGAGGTCGTCGCGCTCCAGCGCGGCATACGCACTATCAACGTACTCGGCATACGTCTGTGCCCCTGCAGGCACACCAGCCCACAGACACAACGCTGCAATGAGCCACAAAAACAGTTTCTTTTTCATGCGTGGGCAAAAGTACGCCATTTCTGCCGTATGCCCAAAAAAACCAACAACTATTTCAAAAAATCAAGGATTTTTTACTCAAAGTCGCAGACATATCCCTGCCGGTCCATCTCCAGCTTCATCACTTCCCAGCCATTGAGGCAGTCGTGCATCGCCTCCTTCAAGCGCACCACGCCCATAAGGTCGTCGGCACGGATGACAGCCATCAACGTCGGGCCCGCTCCGCTCAGGTAGCAGCCAAGCACCTGCTCGTCCTGCTCCAAATGGTGCATAATCTCGTCGTATCCTTTGATGAGGCTGCCGCGATAGGGCTGATGGAGATGGTCGTGGAAGCCGATGCGCAAGCCCTCGTCGTGTCCGTTGATGAGCGAGGCTACCAGCAGGCTCAGATGCGAGATGTTTCCGATGGCATCCTTTCGCGACACCACGTCGGGCAACACCGAGCGCGACAACTGCGTGGAGAGCGTGAAAGGTGGAATGAAGGCCACGAACCGATAGTCGTTCTTCACGGGGATGTTGAGCGTGGTGACAGTATCGGCATTGACCGAAACGGTGAGCCCGCCGAAAATAGCTGGAGCAACATTGTCGGGGTGTCCCTCGATGCGTGTGGCCAGGTTGAGGATGTCCTGACGGTCGTTGTAACGTCCCTTGAAGGCAAAAGCTCCTACCAGTCCGGCCACGATGCAGGTAGATGACGATCCAAGGCCGCGTGTGTAGGGCACCTCGTCCTTGCACTCGATGCGCAGGCCTGTGAACTCGAGCCCCACCTCCTTGGCTCCCTCGCAGAAGGCTTCGTAGGTCAGGTTATCTTCGCCTGCAAACTGTTCGGGACAGCCTGTAATCTCCAGCCCTTCGTCAATAAGTTCGAAGGTAAACGTGTTATATAGTGATACGGCCACGCCGGCCACATCGAAGCCCGGGCCCAGATTGGCACTCGTGGCGGGAACTCTTACTTTTACTTTCATCCTATGCTTTCGGCTATGTGTGAAACAATCTGGTTTCGGTCAATGACCTTGTTGTGCAGTACGGGGCGGTCCATGATGTCCTGAAGTGCCTCGGGGACGGGTTGCCCAGTAGTACGCCATAGTACCTCTGTGGCCAGTTCCTCGGGGACTTCCCTGCCCGTGACAGCTTTGCATACGCTGGCAGGAAACTTATAGGGCGAGGCTGTGGCCATTACCACCGTAGGTGTGTTGTCGGCTGTTTGCTGACGGTAGCGGTCGTAAACCCCCAATGCCACAGCGGTATGGGTGTCGGCCAGATAGCCCGTCGTGTGATAGTAGGTGTGGATAGTGTTAATAATCTCCTCGTCCGTCAGCCAGCCCGTTGCAAACGACTCGTGCAGACGCTCCAGCATTTCTCCATCAACCCAATAGCGTCCTGTGTCGCGCAGATTGTTCATGCAATTTGCCACCTTTGAGGAATCGCAATAGAGTAGGCTGAGCAGCCGTTCCAGATTGCTGCTGACAAGGATGTCCATAGCAGGGGCGATGGTTTTATAGAAGGGGCGCCGGACATCATAGCATCCGGTAGAGAAGAAGCCCGTCAGCACGTTGTTGCGGTTCGATGCCACGATGAAACGACGGATGGGTACTCCCATTCGCTGCGCCATCACGCCAGCCAGACAATTGCCGAAGTTGCCCGATGGAACGGCCACGTTGATGCCTTGGCCCAAGGCGATGACTCCCTTTGCCACTAACTGCAGATAGGCATGGAAGTAATAGACTATCTGAGGCACCAGTCGCCCCACGTTGATGGAGTTGGCCGAGGTGAGGAAGATTTTTTTTTCTTCACAATCCCGCTGTAGGCTGGGCGAAGCGAACGCCTCCTTGACGGCACGCTGGGCATCGTCGAAGTTGCCCCGAATGGCAACGACCTCGACATTCTTCCCGTGCTGGGTGACCATCTGCTGACGCTGCACGGGCGCGACGCCCTCATCGGGGTAGAACACCTTGATCATTGTGCCCTCCACATCGGCAAAACCTTCGAGGGCAGCCTTCCCCGTATCACCGGATGTGGCAGCCAGTATCAGCGCCTGACGATTTTCGCCCCTCTGCTTGAGCGAAAGAGTCAGCAGATGTGGCAACAGCTGAAGGGCCATATCCTTGAACGCTGCTGTAGGCCCATGGAACAGCTCGGCAATGTGGACATCACCCGCTTGGACGACGGAAACCACCTCCTTGGGAAACGACTTGCGAGCGTAAGCCTTGGCGCAGGCTGCCGCAATCAGCGGTTCCGTCCCTTCGGGTGCAAACGTTGCGATAATACGTGTGGCAAGGGCTTCATACGAGAGTCCTTGTAGCGAAGTCAAATCAAGCTGAGGCAGGTCGAACGCAGGCATCAACAGTCCTCCGTCGTCTCCGATGCCCTGTAGCACCGACTGAAAAAAATCCATTCGTGTGGCACTTCCTCTAGTGCTCACAAAACCGTTATCCATAACAAAACAATACTTTTCGGGCGGCAAAATTACAAAAAATAAAGAAAACGGGAAATAATTTGACGAATTATTTACCGTTTTCCTAAGGATATCCGTCCGAACACCCTTGACGTAGCCAATAGTTTTATGTTTTACTGGACTTGTTCCTTCAATGGACGTTGGGCTATGCCTATCACTTGCAGGCGGTCAACATGCTTCAGCAGACGGGGCAGGAAGTCGTCCCATTGCTGCTGGTTGCCCGGCGTCCAAGCCTTTTCGGCAAGTGCCAAGGCGCGCGGAAACACCATGTATTGCATTTGTGCCTCAGTGGGGATTCGCTCGCCCCAGATGTTTCCCTGCATGCCTTTAATCAGCTGCAGCTGCTTCTCCGTCAGATCGGTGGGGACGATGTCGCCCGTGTAGAGGGCTTTCAGGGTGTTGTTATCCTGGTCGTAGTCGAAGTAGCAGAAGGTGGTGGGGCAGAGGATGACCTCGTTGCCGCCGTTAGTAGAGCGCTGTACGACGTCGGTATGGTCGCCACGCCACCAGTTGATGGTTGCCGACTTGCTAACACCACCCTCCAGGATTTCGTCCCAGCCGATGAGCTTCTTGCCATTCTCATTGAAGTACTTCTCCATGGTGCAGGTGAACCACGACTGTAGTTCTGCCTCGTCCTTCAGCTCGAGGTCTTTGATGCGTTGCTGACAACGGGGACACGTCTTCCATGCCGAGCGATTCACCTCGTCGCCGCCAATCTCCACATATTCGTAGGGGAAGAGGTCGAAAATCTCCTTATAGACGTTGCGGCAGAACTCCAGCGAGGTCTCCTTACCCACGCAGATGGGGTCGCGTCCGTCGTCGTTGCACGAGAGCCAAGGGTAGCATTGTGTCTCGGCGTAGCTATGGCCCGGCACATCGAATTCAGGCACAATGTCAATGCCCCTCACGGCAGCGTAGGAGACCAGTTCCCTTACCTCGTCCTGGGTGTAGTAGCCGCCGTATTCCAGCACTCCATCATGCAGGCGGGTGCGGTCACCTGATAGGGGAACAGCCATGCGGGGGTTGCCGGTTTCCTCCGCGAGTTTGTTGCAGCGCACGTCCCAGTACTCCTTTTCGGGGTCGCGCCACGCGCCCTTGTCGGTCAGTAACGGGTACTGCTTGATCTCCAGACGCCATGCTTGCGAGTCGATGAGGTGCCAGTGGAATTTGCTGAACTTGTACAGCGCCATCGCATCCAGCAGGCGCTTCGTCTCCTCGATGGTAAAGAAGTGGCGTACGGGGTCGAGCATGATGCCGCGCCATTCGAAGTTGGGTGCATCCTCAATCTCCACAGCCGGAATCCTCCATGTGACGTAGGGCTGCAGGGTAGAGGCTTCCACCTGATAGGGCAGCAGTTGGCGCAAGGTGGCAATGCCGTGTACGATACCTCTATAGGCAGCGGCTTCTATGACCACACCATCGGCTGTGGCGGTTAGCTTGTAGCCTTCGGCACCAGCCTCGCAGCGGGGGTTGAGGCTGAGCACGATGTCGGCCTTCTTGCCCTTGCGAAGGGGCAGGTCGTAGCCAGTAGCAGGGCGCAACTTTTCCCTGAGGTACTCAGCCGCAGGCAACAGGCTCTTGTGGGTGTAGGCTATGGTGGCATTGGGGGAGAGGACAAATGAGCCCTCCATCTCCACTGCACGGGTAGGCAGGGGAATAATGTTTATTTCTGCCAAGGCAGACATCGGCAGCAGCATGAACAGCAAGGTGAGTGCGCTAATCATTTTTATACCGCTGGTGATGTTAAGGAATCTGGGTTTCATTGTTTTCATGGGTATGGTTGACTTAACTGAAGTTCAATAATACTGTCTAAAAAGCGCAGCCTAGACAGGCTGCGCTTTTGCTTGATAGTCAGGGATAATTCCCTGCGAGGGGAGAGAATTATTCGGCTGCTTTGTGTGAGAAATAGTAGCCGACACCTTCGGTGAGGCCCTTGTAGGAAGTCTTGTAGGCAACAATGGTAAGTTCATCGCCTTCCTTCACTCCAAGAGGACCAAACTCACCCTTCTTGCCGCCCCAACCGACATAGACACCGTAGATATATACAGAGCCGGTTTCGTCAGTAAGGTCGAAATTGCCGTACTTTTCAAGATCCCACTTTGTGTTGTCTTCTGTAGGCTGAGTGACCGTGCCAGTCAGCATATAGAAGGCTTCCGTGTTATCGGGAAGATTGCGGAAATCAGCCACAGAGATGGGAGAAACTGCATACTTAAGTTCTTCGAATGTGCCGCTGACCATCTGAGGGCTATCCTTGTAAGCACCACGTTGACCTACAACCGTGACAATATCACCCACCTTGGCACCAGCTTCAATGAAGCCTTCAGCACGATAAACGAGGGTCTTGTCCGAGAAATCCTGAATATAGAAGCTCTTACCTTGCTTGTCGCTGGCATAGAGATCGGTGATGATACCTGTGAGGCGATACTGAACGGTGCCGACCTCGGCAGCGAGGAAGTCGGCCACAGTCACTTCGAGGATGGCACCCTTTTGAGCGAGGGTGGTCTGGGCGCTGTAGCTCTTCTTACCATCGGTGGTGTTGAACGTGAGGGTAGTACCACGGTCGCCGCCCTGGTTGGCAGCAGCCTTGAAGATAACCGTAGCTGCCGAAGCGCTGCTTTCGATGGAGGCGATGGAAAGCCATTCTTTGGCATCGTCGGGGATAGAAACGGTCACGCCGTTACCTTTGCAGGTGAGCTCGACAGCGAACTCGCCGCCTTCGATAGGCAGGATGGCATCCTCAGGAGTGACGCTGGCCACCTTGATGAGGGATTTGCTGACCTTGACAACGCTGGCGTCAACGAGCTCGACGGTGCCGTTGTAGGTGGTCTTCGGACCTTCGACGGTAACCTCGTCGCCGACCTCAATGCCGAAGCTGGCCCAATTGTACTTGCCCGTAGCATCAACCGTACCGTAGATGTAGATTTCGCCCGTAGCATCCTGGAGGTACCAGTTGCCATAGTTGGTGTTGGCGATACGGGTGCAGACACCGGTGACACGATAAGTCTTGCTGTCGGGGCCGGCGATAACCTCGGCGCAGGTAGCGGGTGAAACACCGGCTACGCCCTGGATGACGTTGATGTACTGGGTAGCACCGGCACAAACGATGTGGAGTTCGGTGTTGCGTCCGTCAAGGGTCTCAGGAGCGGTGAAGATGATAGTTGTCTCGCCAGCACCACCAGAGGTCTTATCGGCATTCAGCCATGTGGGAAGCGGCTGCTTGACGTAGATGTCCTTGCCGTCGGCGTCTTTCTCGCCCGTCTTAACAGAGAAGAGTTTCTCGAACTCCCAAGCCTCGGCAGCCTTGACGACCAGTTCGGCTTTGCCACCGCTCATAGGCAGGGAAATGTAGGAAGTGGAAACCTGAATTTCATCAAGCTGAGTAGGAATGTTCTCCTCCTGGCAGCTGGTGGCAAACAGCAGCAGCGATGCAATGGCTGCAATAGAATATCTGAGTTTCATAGTCTGTTTCTACTTTTTATGAATTAATTAAAGATGTACTTAAGACCGACGGAGGCATACCAGCACTGGCCAAGAGCGTGGTTGGGGACGAAGGTCTGGGTGTCGCCGCTGATGGCAGCAGGCGTAGAGAATACGGCATAGCCGTCCTTGTCAACACCTTCGTACTTGAGGATGCGGGCATCGCTGCCGATGGCAGGATTGAGGTACTTGCTGACACCCCAGCTGGAGTTGAAGAGGTTAGCGATGTTCTTGATGTCGCATGAGAGCTGGAGGATGTTGGTGTTCTTACCCACGCGAGCCTTGAAGTCGTGCTTGTAGCTGACGTCGAAGCGGTGTACCCACGGGCTGTAGACGGTGTAACCTTCGGCATACTCGCCCTGATGCTTGCTGAGGTAGCTGTCGTTGTGAACGAAAGCCATGAAGCGCTGAGCATCGTCGTCGGAGACGAAGCGGAAGTCGCCATTGTCGACCTGACGCTGGGTGGGGATGAAGATGGCATCGTAGTTGTAGCCGTCGCCGTTCATGTCGTTGGTGGTCATGTAGGAGTAGTTGTAGCCGCCACGCCATGCCTCGTAGATGAGGCTGTAGTGGTT
>JAEEGK010002465.1_pt1 | contig 46345 bp, 34 predicted proteins | sample 8958771 | NCBI WGS metagenome assembly JAEEGK01 (sample SAMN16246547, study PRJNA631951) | gut metagenome | biome: gut microbiome; feature: rumen; material: SC-attached | host: Bos | place: Iran: Karaj | collected 2018-10 | reverse complement strand
TCCACGACTGGCGAGTTGTCTATACGCCTTCACAGCTTACTGAACTCATCAGCAGGAAGCTGAAGATGGATCTGGGCGATATAGTCGACCTGGTTCCCCTTAGCCGCGGCAAGAGCGGACGCATCTGGCGGCTGAAGATTGTGGGTACGAAAGGGACGTTCATCATTGGTAAGGAACTCGAGATTCGGCGAACACTCAGTGAGACCCATCTCTACAGCTCCGCCTTCGATGTAACGCGTACCGCTGACGGAAGTTTCGTGCTCACTGGTCACGGTTGGGGTCACGGTGTAGGCCTTTGCCAGATTGGTGCAGCCGTCATGGGTCGAGACGGCCACGACTACCGCCATATCCTGCAATACTATTATCAAGGAGCAGAAATCAAACAACTATATTAAAAACGATCTCACTATGAAAAGATTATTCACCGTTGTGCTGCTGATGCTGGCCTTTACCGTCAGTATGACAGCCCAGACCAAGGAAGCTCGCCAGTGGATGAAACAAGGCGAGTGGCGATGCGGTTTCACAACTGCCAAAGCCCACAAGACACTCGATGTCGATCAGTTCTACGTCCAGTATCACAAGAACGAAGCCCAGTGGCAGACACTCTTCAACTGGCTGAAGTCCACCGACCTGCTGGCCATCCCCGCCGGCCGGCATCCCATCCCCAACTCGACGCTCGTAGCCAGCGTGGAAGACTCGGAGAACGGTCCCTTGGACAAACGCGACACGGAAAGCCATCGCAAGAAGATAGACTTCCAACTGGTGGTGAAAGGCACCGAGGGCTTTGCGTTGCTCGACCATGAGTCGAGTACCATCAAGAAGGAATATGACGAGCGAAAGGATGTGATGCGCTACAACTATGTCCCTGAGAAGACCAACTTCTTCAACGTCAAGCAAGGTCAGTTTGTGATTTTCTTCCCTACTGACTGGCACATTGCCAAGGTGCTGACCAAGAAGAAAGACCAGAACATCAGGGTCATCGTGGTGAAAATGGACTACATGGAATAATGCTGCCTGCACGGCAAAGCCTGAAGACACCTTGGTTCCATCCGGGCTAACGGGCAAGGTCTACATCAGCGAGACCATGTTCCGATCATTTTCTCCTTTTTTATTTGTTCGTCTCGTTTTTTATGCTTACCTTTGCACACTATTCTTTGAATACAAGCAATAATGAAACAAGTTAAAACACGCAATCCATGGGTTTGGGTACCCACACTCTATATGGCCGAAGGCCTGCCCAACGTTATTGTGACCTCAGTGGCAGTTGTGCTCTATATGCAAATGGGGCTGACAGACACAGAGATCGGTCTCTATACAGGATGGCTAGGGCTGCCATGGATTATCAAGCCTCTGTGGAGCCCATTCGTTGACCTCTACAAGACAAAGCGCTGGTGGGTGCTACTGACGCAGCTTCTGCTGGGTTCGTCACTGGCCGGCATCGCCTTTACACTGAACACCGACTTCTGGTTCCAAGGCACCATGTTCTGCTTCTTCCTCATGGCCTTCTCGAGCGCAACTCACGACATTGCTGCTGATGGCTATTATATGCTGGAGCTAGACGAACACAAGCAAGCATGGTTTGTGGGCATCAGAAACACGTTCTACCGTCTGGCAGTCATCTTTGGTAATGGTGTGCTAGTGCCTGTGGCTGGACTGCTACAGAAAGTCTATCCCGACAGCAATGCTTTCGCGTGGAGCCTCGTGTTCTATGCCACAGCAGCATTGTTCCTGGCCATCTGGCTGTATCATTCGTATATCATGCCACATGCTGATGCAGACGTCAGACACAACACTTCGGCTATCGAGATTGCCAGGGGACTGAAGAAGATGCTTATCGCCTTCATACACAAGATGCCTTGGCGTGCCATGCTGGCAGCCATTATCTTTATCCTGTTCTACAGATTCCCTGAAGCATTGCTCAATGCTATGAGTAAGACCTTCCTCACACGTCCGCAAGAAGACGGAGGACTGGGGCTGACGCTGGCACAGTTTGGTTTATCCTATGGCACCGTAGGACTCATCGGCCTGCTGCTAGGTGGTATCGTCGGAGGATGGCTGGCCAGCCGCGACGGTCTGAAGCGATGGCTCTGGCCCATGGTGTGCGCCATCACCCTTCCCGACATTGTCTATGTATGGATGAGTCTCAGCATGCCATCCAACATGCTGCTCATCAGCACCTGCATCTTTATCGAGCAGTTTGGCTATGGACTGGGATTCACGGCCCTGACACTCTACATGCTCTACTTCTCGATGGGCGAGTTCAAGACTTCGCACTATGCCATCTGCACTGGTATCAGCTATCTCGGTCTGCAGGTGCCTGCCATGTTCTCCGGATACCTGAAGGACTCGGTCGGCTACAGCACATTCTTCATTATCGTGATGGCACTATGTAGCGTCACGTTCCTCGTGGCAGCCTGCATCAAGATAGATCCTTCGTTTGGAAAGAAAAGCAATCAATAACCCCATTAAACTATGAGAATATGAAAAAGATCTGTTCCCTTCTGTTGACGCTCACCTTGTGTGCCACGGCAACAACCACCTTCACCAGTTGTGAAGAGGAAGACGACTACATCGCCCAGAAACTGCGCGAAGGCGACTGGCAGGGCTACATCGGCGCTTACTATAGCGACCGCTGGGGCATCAGCGGTAGCACCTATGCCACCGTAATGCGCTTTGAGTCGAGAGGCTCCTACTACACCAGCGGACGCGGCTACGAGCTGAACTACAATGTCAACTCTCCCCACCGCGACTACGCCTGCTCATCGTTCAAGTGGTTCATCGTCGATGGTGAGATCACTTTGCTCTACGACGACGATGTATGGACACCTATCTATATTATCGACTATTCGCTGGGCTCCAGCTGGTTCCGCGGCAAGATATACACCCCCACCAACCGCCGCATACAGTTTGAGTTCCAAAACGTAGCCTACGATGACTGGGACTACTATCGCAACGGCAGTGGCCGTTACGGCAACTATGGCGACTTCGACGATCCGCGCTACTTCCACTCACGCACAAAAACCGATGCTAGCGAAGATGTTCCCTTCCTCGATCGCACCGACATAGTCCGCCAGCAGAGTGGCGAGTCAGAGGCTGTGAGCGTAGCCAGTGGAGAGTTTGCCAAAGCCATCCAGGAGTCAATACGATAATAGGGCTGCAACGCATTTCCCTATCACGAATAGGTTTTCCCCTAATGTCTTTTAGGGGGAAACCTTTTTATTGATACGCAAAAAGCAGTATCTTTGCACCATCAAACAATAAATACTCTACGATTATGAAAAAGATGTATACCTACCTGATGATGGTGCTGATGCTCAGCATGGCAACCACGACCTTCACAAGTTGTGAAACTGAAGACCAGTACGAAGCCGATGTGCTCATCGCCGGTGACTGGCAGGGATATCTGGGCGCTTACTACTATGACCGCTGGGGACTGACGGGCAACACCTATGAGACCGTCATCCGCTTCTGCGCCAACGGCAATGGTGTCACCAGCGGACGTGGATATGAGGTGGACTACGACACCCGCTCGCCGTTCAACGACTATGCCTACTGCGAGTTCTCGTGGTCGATTGTCAACGGGGTCATCACACTACTCTATGACGACAGCATGTGGTATCCCGTCTACATCACCAACTATTCACTCTACCGTGACTACTTCGCCGGCTACATCAATGATGGCACGCGTCGTGACATCCGCTTCAAGCTGGAGAACGTGAACTTTGGCTACTGGGACACCTACCGTAGCTACTACGACGACTATTATTACGACGATTATTACTACTCACGCACACGCTCTGCTGACAGCACCAACATTGCTGCCGACAGTATAGCCACCGTGAGTAAAGGGAAGAGCATCGCCAGCGGTGCCTTCGCCAAATAAGAGTCAAATACCCAATCCGCCTTGGAACGACACGTCGACCGCCTTACTCTGCAATATGCGTGAGTGAGGCGGCACGTCGTGTGTAAGCCAGATGTTACCTCCGATGACCGAGTCGTGACCAATGGTGATGCGCCCCAGGATCGAGGCATTGGAATAGATGGTCACATTGTCTTCGATGATGGGATGGCGAGGCACGTTGAGCATATTGCCATCAGCATCGTATTTGAAACTCTTGGCACCTAGCGTCACGCCCTGATATAGAGTCACATGATTGCCAATGATAGTTGTCTCGCCAATCACCACACCTGTGCCGTGGTCGATGGCAAAATACTCGCCGATGGTAGCGCCGGGATGGATATCAATACCCGTTCGCGAATGAGCTTGTTCAGTGATGATACGCGGAATGACGGGCACCTGCATCTGATGAAGCACATGCGCCAACCGATAATGGGTCATCGTGCTCACCACGGGATAGCAATAGATGACCTCTCCATAGTTCCTTGCAGCAGGGTCGTTCTGGAACATAGCCTCCACATCAGTATACAGCAGACGTTTCACTTCGGGCAGATGGTCGATGAGCTTCAATGACAGTTCCTCGGCAGTGGGTAGCACATCTTCCTCGCTGCACTCTTCACAGAATTGGAGGGCACGCGCTATCTGACGACGAAGCAACCCATAGAACTCCTCCATGTTCACACCAATATAATGTTGGCGAATGAGTTCTTCCGGCTGGCGCTTATAGAAATAATCAGTGAAAATGATGCGCTGTGCCAAGCTCACGATGCGACGCACCTCCTCCACGTCAGGCAGTGGTGCCGATCCTGTCGGCATCATCCCTTCCTCTTTCTCGTCCAGTTTCGAGAGCCGTGCCACGTTGCGCAGCAGCACCTCGTTGATCCGTCCCTGATCCATATACGTACTATCTACTCTACATACTCTTTCATATCTTCCAACAGGCTCTGGCCATTGTCACCTACCTCGAGCCAGTCGTCGATACGCCACTGATGGTTCTCATAGGCAAGCGACAACTTGGTATGCATCCACTCGTCGCCATGTGTCAGGTTGAAAGTAGCCTCGGCCATATTGTCTGTAAGCAGTTCAACCTTGATATCCTTGGGCTGAACCTGTCCTTCGCCCCAATAGTTCCAGAAGAACCTTTCGTTGGCAAATCTCATTTCGGAAGGATCATTCAAACTGCTGTTCAAGGCCCTTACCTGAGTGAGCACCTCATTCCAATGCTTCGTACAGAACTCATCGCAAAGGTCCCGGGTCACTTCCTTGCCTTCTTCCTTTAGCAAAAACACAGTGTTCACATTGGCATAAACCAGATGAAGCTTCATGATGACGGATTCTTCGTCCCATTTTTCAACAGGTGCAGTCATCTCACTATCAGACTTCTGAGCCTCGTCTTCGTCATCGACTTGTTCCTCAAGGTCATTGTCTGCGTTCTTCTCCTCGCTCGTTTGCTTGCTTCCGCAAGATGTCGCCAAGCCAAATGCAAAGACAGCAACGACAATCAGATAAAATTTCTTCATATGCATATCATCATTATAGTTTCATTCTTCGCCAGAGACAACGGGGTATGCAGCGCCACAAACAGGTGATAGCCCTCCAACGCCAGTCAATAACTCGCACGTGGCGACCGCATTCGATGGAGCGAACCATATCTCTCGCAACCCGTTCCTTATCTAATAATAGAGGATAGCGATGACCATCGTTCAGAAGGTCGGTAGCAACAAAGCCAGGCCTGAAGTCAGAGAAGCGGATGTTCAGCCGCCGGGCATTGGCCAATTGCTCTAATGCCTGGATATACGTATTCTGCAGAGCTTTTGTAGCCGAATAGCTGGGAGCAGGCCCCAAGCCCCTGGTGCCAGCAATGCTCGAGATGACAGCGATATGCCCTCCGCCATGCTCTGCCATATATCGATAGGCAGTGCCCACCATGCGGGTAAAGCCCATGCCATTAGTATCGACGGTCTGCATCTCGATGTCTTCATGCAGTTCACGATTCTGGTGACCTACACCAGAAGCATGGAAATAAAGGTCCATGCCTCCCAATCGTTCGACGAGATTCAGCAGTCGCTGGCCGGCATCGACTGCTGTCACATCAATCTGAGCTGTCAGCTCAAAGTCGGACAGCAACTCCTCTCGGCGGGCGGCCACGCCCACCGTCCATCCCCGTTCTCTGAGCAGTAAGGCCACCTCGCGGCCTATGCCAGATGATGCTCCGACGACAACAGCCCTCCTCATCCCTGCTACAACAGCTGATGATTCATGAGTCGCTGATGTGCCATCTCTTCGTACTTCGTGCCTGGGCGTCCGTAATTGGCATAAGGATAGATGCTGATGCCGCCACGCGGCAGGAAGAATCCGATGACCTCAATATACTTGGGGTCCATCAGGCGCACAAGGTCCTTCATGATAACGTTTACACAATCTTCGTGGAAGTCACCATGATTACGGAAGGAGAAGAGATAGAGTTTCAAGCTCTTGCTCTCGACCATGCGTTCACCGGGCAGGTAGAGAATCTTTATCTCGGCAAAGTCGGGCTGTCCGGTAATGGGACACAACGTGGTGAACTCAGGACAGTTGAACTGCACCCAATAGTCATTGTCGGGATGCTGGTTTTGGAAGGTCTCCAGCAGCGACGGGTCATAATTGTTGGCATATTGGGTCTCTCGGCCCAGTAGCTGCAGATGCTCGTTTTCTCTTGACATATGGCTAGTATTCAAAGGTATAGGTGACAGATGGTTCTTGGTTAGAAGCTCCGTTGCCTAGTATGGATCCAGAGCGATTGACCGTGAGCTGGGCAACACTCTTGTCAGCATTAAGACTGACCTCCACGTCACATTTTCCCTTATCGCTCTCGATGCTACTGACGATGCTGGTATTGCGGGCAACACGGAAGAGCGACAGCAGCTGATAGGGGTCACACTGCTCAGTGCCAAACACCAACTGGTTGACATCGACCGACTGGCAACGGTTATCGTTCTTCGAGTAGTTCAGCTTCATCTTCGTCACCTGCGTCGTCTCCTTTGTGGTCACTGCAATACGCAGGCTATCGGCACAATGCAAACTGTCGGCACTGAGGCTTTGCCCACCAAGTTTGAAAGCATAATAAGTGTTGTCGCCATTATAAGTATGGTGCTCCAGATTGAAAGCGTAAACCATAGAGACAGGCATGCCATTGGAGTAGTACTGTGAGTAATAGCCAACGGTGTCGCTGCTGCCAATGAGCCTGACCGGCTGGTAATCCTTGGAATAGCTGCCGGTCAGTGTCTTTGTCATATCCTGCACGGTAAGCGTACTGTCGTTATCGTTGTACCTCAGCGAGAGGCTTCGCACCAGAGCCTCATCCTTGGTGATGCGCAGCGACAACGGACGATGCTGGTCATCGTAGGTAAACTCAAAGTGCGAGCCGTCGCTGCCAGTGATGGTCTTCACGTCGGGGGCATTGCCCAAGGTGCCATCGCCACGAGTGGCCGACTGCCAGAAGATCACCAGGGCACTGGCATCGCCAGGGTGGTCGGTGTCGGCAAAGTTCAACTGCACCCCTCGTCCCATACCGGTATTATTCTGCTGAAAATGGATGGGGAAGGTGTAGAGTGTGCTGCCATGACCAGAGGTATACTCGAAGTTGCACCAATTGCCACCCATATTAGTACTGCTGTTGACACTCCAACGGCCATAGCTCATAAACGAGATGGTGTCCACCTGGTTGTTGGCGTACAACATATTATAAACGGAGGTCGGCTTGCGGAAGATGAATCCAGCATTGTAGGGATCTTTCTCTTCCAGACATGAGGCGGTTAGCGTCAGCAGTGCTGCGCTACATGCCACATGAATAATTCCCAATGATAATCTCTTCATAATTCTCTATTTCTAATACTCTCAGTCCTCAAAGTCAAAATCATCAAAGCCTTCCAGCGACGGGCCAATGAAGGCATCCATCTGCCTACGGTCTTTCTTCGTGGGACGTCCCGTGCCACGAGCCCTATCGACAAAACCGCTGATGCGGTTCATCTCCAGCAGGTCATACTGGTCCTGAGGCGTCACGTTCTCATAGATCTCTGGCAGCAATTTCGCCCCCACCCGCTGTTCGATGGTCTTGATGATACGAAAGGAAAAGGTGACCGGCGGCTTGCGCACGCTGATCACATCATCGGCCTTCACCATTCGTGAGGGTTTCACATTCACACCGTTGACAGCCACGCGCCCGTTTTTACAGGCATCGGCGGCAATGGTGCGGGTCTTGTAGATGCGGGCTGCCCAAAGCCACTTGTCTATTCTTGCTTCGTCGGACATTTCTTTCCCAGTTTGTTATATTGGTTCATGGTGATGTCGATACCGGCAAGGACGAAGCTCTTCACAACGTCCACAGCCAAATCGATACTGGGCTGCAGCAGCTGCAGCTCCTCGTCGCTGTAGCGTCCCAGCACCCAGTCAATCTGCGACCCACGGGGGAAGTCGGCACCAATGCCCATTCTCAGGCGAGCATACTGCTCACCGATGAGCTGCTGGATATGTCCCAGACCGTTGTGACCACCATTAGAGCCGGAGGCCTTCAGACGAAAGGTACCCAGAGGCAATGCCACATCATCACTAATGACGAGCAGCCGGTTCTGTTCGATGTTCTCATGGTTGAGCCAATAGCGCACGGCATTGCCACTGAGGTTCATGTAGGTGGTTGGCTTCAACAGAAACACCTTTCTGCCACGCAACGAGGTCTCAGCCACGAAACCATAGCGGCGGTCACTGAAAACGACGTTGGATGCTTTCGCAAAAGCATCCAACACCATGAATCCTGTATTGTGGCGGGTCTGGGCATATTCATCGCCCGGGTTACCCAACCCTACAATCAAATACTTGTCCATCTATTACTCTGCAGCGGCAGCAGCGGCAGCCGACTTCGAAGCACGTGTCTCCTTCACCGAGCAGACAACAACCTGAGCGGGAGTAGCCAGCGTGAGGCCTTCAAACTTCAGCTCGCCCACCTTGATGGCCTTACCCAGGCCAAGGTTGGTAACGTCGATCTCCAGCAACTCGGGGATATTCTTATAAGGAGCGGTGACATCAATCTTGCGGATGCTAAGGTTCAGCTTACCACCATCGCGCACACCCTGTGCCAGACCATTGAGCTTCACGGGGATGCCCACGGTGATATCCTTATCCTCGTTCACCTCGTAGAAGTCAGCGTGCAGCAGACTGTCGTTGACGGGGTGGAACTGCAATTCCTTGATGATGGCCTTGTGCTCCTCACCATCGATATTCAGTGCCAGCACATAGACATGGGGGGTGTAAACAGCCTTACGCAGCTCAGTAAAAGGAACAGCAAACGACAGAGCCTTGGGCAGACCCTTCTCGTCCTTCTCCTCACCGTAGATGTTACAGGGCACCAGACCCTCCTTGCGCATCAGTTTCGAGGCTTTCTTGCCTGTGGTCTCGCGCTTCTGACCATTGATTGCAATAACTTTCATAACTGTTGTGTTACTCTAAATTAAGTTGTTTTAAAAATGTTTTGTTTGCGACTTAATTCGCCATCACACGAAAAAAGCGGGTGCAAAGGTACAAAATAAAATGATAAATAATAAACGATTGACGATAAATTTTCAAAAAAAAGCCATTTTTCTTGTATAATAGCAGAAAAATGCCTACTTTTGCAGTCGATAAATCATATTTGTGCTAAATGATCAACAGAGAAATCATCAGAATAAAGATTGTTCAGTTAACCTACGCGTATTATCAAAACGGTAACAAGAACATAGATACGGCTGAGAAAGAATTGTTTTTCAGTCTGTCGAAGGCTTACGATCTCTACAACATACTGCTGGCACTCATCGTGGCTATCACACGGGAGTCGCGCAGACGACTGGAGGTGCTACAGGCCAAGGCACTGCGCGAAGGCAGGCCCGAACCATCGCAGAAGTTCGCCTTCAACCGCTTTGCCATCCAGTTGGAGGGCAACCGTCAGCTGATGGAGTTCATCGAGACTCAGCAGCGCCCTTGGACCGACTATCCCGAGTTTGTGGGTAAGTTGCTGGAGCAAATCGAGCAGACCCAGATTTACAAGGACTATATGTCGGGCAATGACGACGACTATGCCACCGACCGCGAGTTGTGGCGCCGTCTCTATCGTACCCTTATCCAGGAAAACGAGGACCTCGACCAGCTTCTCGAAGAGCAAAGCCTCTACTGGAACGACGACAAGGAGGTGGTCGACACCTTCGTGCTTAAGACCATCAAGCGCTTCGACGAAAAGAACGGACCACGCCAGGAGTTGCTGCCTGAATATGACTCAGAAGAGGAACGCGACTATGCTCGCAAGCTTTTCCGTGCTGCCATCCTTAATGCCGACGAGTATCAGCGCTACATGAGCGAAGCATCAATCAACTGGGACTTCTCCCGACTGGCCTACATGGATGTTATAATCATGCAGATAGCCATCGCCGAGATGCTCACCTTCCCCAGCATCCCGCTCTCCGTGACCATCAACGAGTTCGTGGAACTGGCAAAGGTATACTCCACGCCACGCAGCTCAGGATATATCAACGGCATGCTCGACGCCATCGCACGTCACCTCATCCGCCAACACCGGCTGATGAAGCAGCTTGACACCCCACGTGGGCCCCAACAGGAATCATAGCATAACATTTATTAAAAACAATACAAAACCATGACAACCATTTTACTACAGGCCCAGCAGGGCGGAGGCGGCATGATGATGCTGCTGATGATGGTGGCCATCTTTGCCATCATGTACTTCTTCATGATCCGGCCGCAGCAGAAGCAGCAGAAGGAGATTCGCAACTTCCAGAACCAGCTCACCGAGGGTACGCCCGTCGTCACCGGCGGTGGCATCTATGGCACGGTGAAGAGCATCGACCTGGCACGCAACACTGTCGACGTGAAGATAGCCAAGGACACCGTCGTCACCGTTGCCAAAGGCTCCGTTTTCCGCGATGCCAACAGCAACATGATGCAGAAATAGCACACCCCACCACAGATGGGCGACGTCACCAAGAATCTCAGGCGCTACCTGCTCGGATGGGTCAACAGGGAGTTCCTGATTTTCCTGTTCTTCCTTTTTGTCGCTGGTATCTTCTGGCTGCTCACCACGCTCAACGAGAGTTTCGAGCAAGAGATGAAGATACCGGTGCGCATTGTTAATGTGCCCAAGAACGTGGTTATCACCTCGGGCGACAACGACACCCTGCGCGTCAACGTTCGCGACAAAGGCATCAGCCTCATTACTTATATATATAAGAAGGACATCTTGCCCGTCGACATCGACTTCAACCGCTATGCCCGTGCCGACGGCACTGGGTCGGTACCTGCCAGCGACATGCTGCGCCTCATCAATGCCCATCTGCCCGCATCGGCTAAGGCTGCCAGCGTGAAGCCCGAGACTACGGTGTTCTACTACAACAACGGCGAGAAGAAGACCGTGCCCGTTGCCTATCAGGGAAAGGTGGAGCCCCACCAGCTATACTTCATCTCCAGCGTGACCTATCAGCCCGACAGTATCACAGTCTATGCCTCAGAGGACAAGCTCGACAGCATTGAAAAGGTGTTCACCGAGGCACTGCAGTATCAGGACTTCCGCGACTCACTGACTGTGAAGGCACGCTTGAAGCGTATCGAAGGCGCGAAACTCGTTCCCGACATAGTGACCATCAACTTCCAGGCCGATATGCTCACTGAGGTGAGCATCGACAACATCCCCGTCGTTGGTTTGAACATGCCTCCCGGTACAAGATTACGCACCTTCCCTGCCAAGCTCTCAGTGAGTTTCGTTACGGGCATGAAGAACTACCAGAACATGTCGGCTGCCGACTTCCTCATTGTGGCCGACTACAACGAGATCAGCAGCGACTCGTCATCACAATGCAACGTCTACCTGCGCAAGCAGCCCGAGGGCATCCAGCGTGTGACGATGAAGACCCAGCAGGTGGACTACCTCATCGAGAAGGTAGCAACAGACAACCAGCCATGAGCAGCCACAGCACCCCACCCCGCATAGCCATCACAGGAGGCATAGGCAGCGGCAAGAGCTACGTGTGTCGTCTCTTGCAGCGCCGGGGCATCGATGTCTACGACTGCGATGCAGCAGCCAAGCGCCTCATGCGATGCTCACCTGACCTTCGTCAGCAGCTGACACAACTCATCGGTCCCGACACTTACATCGGCGACCAGCTCAACAAAGCTGCCGTGGCCCAGTTCCTGCTCAGTTCCGACAATCATGCCCATGCCATCGACGCTATCGTTCATCCTGCCGTGGCCACCGACTTCATCCAGAGTGGAAAGCAGTGGATGGAGTGCGCCATACTCTATGAGTCGGGGTTCGACCGACTGGTCGACAAGGTCATTGTCGTCACAGCTCCTGACGGCGTACGCCTGCAGCGCATCATGCAGCGCGATGGCATCACAGAGCTCAAAGCACGGCAGTGGATTGAGCGGCAATGGCCACAAGAGCAGGTACGACGCCTAGCCGACTACGAAATCGTGAACGACGGTCTGCTGCCGTTACTACCACAAATAGAAAGAATCATTACAAACATACAACAGTAAATCATGGAACAGACAATTCTAGCAATTTCCGGTAAACCCGGTCTTTACAAACTCATTTCACGTGGCAAGGGCAACCTCATCGTAGAGTCGCTCGACGAAAACCACAAGCGCATGCCTGCCTTTGCCACCGACCGTATCACCTCGCTGTCAGATATCGCCATGTTCACCGACGGCGACGACGTGCCTCTGATGAATGTCCTTGACAGTCTGAAGACCCTGGAAGAGGGCAAGCCCTCGCCCATCGACATCAAGAAAGCCAAGGGAGACGAGCTCTTTGAGTATTTCAGCCACGTGCTGCCCAACTTCGACCGCGAGCGTGTTCATGGCAGCGACATCAAGAAGCTCATTCAGTGGTACAACATCCTTATCAAGGCCGGTATCACCGACTTCAAGGAGGAGATGAAACCCACCGAGGGCGACAATATCGACGACCGAGCCTAGTTCTTTTTTGACATCAAGAGCAACTGTTTTTGACATCAAGACAACAAGAACTATTTCTTTGACATCAAGACAACAAAGACAATATTTAGACAACAAGGGCAACTATTCTGGATGAGTCAAAGAATAGTTGCCCTTGATGTTTTTATTAATCTTGATGTCTTGTTGTCTTGATGTCTTGTTGTCTCAAAATCTTGATGTCAAGCGCCTTGATGTCTTAGAAGCGTCCGGGGCCACCGAAGCCACCGCCGCCGAAGCCGCCGCCTCCGCCGAAGCCGCCACCGCCACGACCACCACGGTTGCCACCACGGCCTCCGCCCATTCCCATGCCCATGCCCATCATGCCACGCATGCCCTGACGAGCCTCGCGCGTTCCGAAGAGATTCAGACGATAGCTGGCGCGGAACATGATATAGCTTGTGACAGCGTTGTACTCGTTATCGGTACGCGACATAGCCGAAATGGTACGTGAGAAGTTAGACTGCTGACCCAGGATGTCGAAGAACTGCAACATGAGTGTCAGTGGCTTGCCACGCAGCAGGCTGTGCGAGATCTGAGCATTCCAAATGAGCTCGTTGGTGTTCATCGAAGCATCGCTATAACCGCGACGGCTGTTCATGCCAATGTCAGTAGAGATCTGCGTGCCCCAAGGCGTGTAGATGGTGGTGTTGAGACCATAGGCGAAGCTCCATGTGTCGAGGTTCGACTGTGGCTGCAGTTCGTTGCGGGTGTAGTTGTAGTTCATCGAACCATTGAGTTCCACTTCCAACCAGTCGTTACGATAGGTGAGGCCAAGACGGCTACCGATATTGTTCGAATTTGTAGCGTTCTTCACAGCTTGCCTGTTCTGGTCGAGATAGCTCACACGATGGTTGTAGTTATCGTTAAGCGATATACTATAGCTGAACAAGCCAAGCGAGTCGATGGCTGAGTTCCACATGATGTTGGCGCCAGCATTCCAGTTACCATTGATGTTCTCAGGCCGTGATGTGCGTCCACCGGTCGTCGGGTCGTAGCTCACTTTATTGGCAATGCTGTTCGACGTGGTCGAGAAATTGGCATTTGCATTGATCATTTGCTGACGAGCCATGAAGTAGTCGTTATAGCGCAGGTTGAAGCTCTGAGTAAACGAAGGCTTCAGGTCAGCATTACCCGTTGTCTTGTTCAGAGGGTCGGTATCATCGTTGATGACGAGCAGCTGCTCGATCGACGGCTGGCTGGTGCTGCCTCGGTACTCGAAGCGCAGGTTGCCCTGCTGTGAGAAGCGCCAGCGGAAGTTGGCAGTAGGACTCCAGTTCGTGACAGTGCGGTTGACGACTGTGTCGACGCCCAGATAGCGCTGTGTGTACTCCGATGACTGTGGGATCACCTGCACACCCACGTTGAAGTCGTAGGTATTGCGGATGAAGCGCAGCATCAGCTCTCCTGTGTGGATGTAGTTCTTATAGGCCGAGTAGCGGCTCTGATCCTTCGTATAGTACTGGTCGCCAGAATGAGGCTGATAGCCATTGTCTACCAAGCTGAAATAGTTGTTCCACTTGCGATAGCCGTTCGACACGTCGTTGAAGTTAAAGCCCCTCGTGGGATCTGAAAGCAGAGGATTAGAATAGTCGAACGTCGAACGGTCGTTCTCGTTGTTGCGATACTGGAAGGTATAGCTGAACTGCAGGAATGTGGCATAGGCGACAGGCTCGCTGTAGGTAGCACGCACACTGTAGTCCCACGATTTCGTCGGAGTGAGGTTGTAGCGGTTGGTCTGATATTCCGACAGGCCACTGACACCATTGAAAGTCGCGGTCGACTGGAAGAGTTTCGTCTGGTTACTCGACATCTGCTGATTCTCGTTGTTGCTGTAGTTACCTGTCAGCTGCAGGGTGAGGTTACGACCTGTGCCGCTCAGCAAGCGGTTGACCATCAGCGTACCACCCAGTCGTTTGTTCTCACCATAGCTCAGCGACCTGTTGCTCGTTCCATTAACGATGATATCGCTCAGGTCGCCTCCGTTCTTCACTATCTCAGCCATCACGGCTGCGTCGAGCTGATAGTTGATCTTGTCATAAGGATCGTCATTGAACGTAGCCGATGTATTCCAGCTGCGGCTATCGTTGGTGCCATAGCTCCACTGCGGACGGAAGCTGATGTTCCACAGCGTGTCGGGTGTCCACTCGATACGTCCCTGTGCACTCCAGTTATGCGAGCGGGAATAGCTCTGGTTGATGGAGTTCTGGAACGACGAGGTAGTACCCACGAAGTTCTCGCTCGAACGGCGCGACCAGGTGTCACCGTCGCGGTGGTTCACGTTCACGCTGGCCTGAGCAATGATCCTGTCGGTCTTCTCGTAGTTCAAGTTCACCATACCGGTCTTCTGGGCGTTCAGGCCACCACCGCCCATACCGCCGCCACCACCGAAACGACGACCGCCGCCGCCCATGCCTTCGTTGGCATTGGCAGCATTACCCATGGCCATCACACGATAGTCATCCTTCATATACATACCGAAGATACGACTGGTGTAGCGATCCTTCGTACCCACACCCAGGTCGACGTTGGCCATTGTACCACGATTCATACCGGCACGCAGACCGAAGTCAAGCACCGTCTGCTCATTGCCGTCATCAATACCGGTGATACGTGCCAAGTCGCTCTTCTCATCGTAGGCCCTGATGCGCTCCACGATATTGGCGGGCAGGTTCTTCAGGGCTGTCTGGGCATCGCCAAACTCCTTGTTGTCCACCTTGATCTTGCTCACCTGCTTACCATTGATCTTGATGTTGCCGCTCTCGTCGAGCTCAGCTCCGGGCAGTCGCTTCACCAGTTCCTCCACCACTGAACCTTCGGGAACCTTGAAAGCATCGGCATTATAAATCAGGGTGTCGCCCTTCGACTGCACCTTGGCCACGTTCTTCACCACCATCACGTTCTTCAGCAAGGTGGCATCCTCCTCAAGGCTCAGTGTGCCCATCTGCACGGGCTGTCCACTCACCGTCACGGGCTTGATCAGGGTCTTGTAGCCCACATAGGTCACCTTCAAGAGGAAACTTCCGTCCTGCGGAGCTGTCAACGAGAACTTACCGCTAGTGTTCGAGGCGGTACTCGCCACACGCGTGCTGTCCGTCTTCAACAGCTGTACCGATGCCTGCATGGCAGGATCGCTGGTTTCCTTGTCAACGATTGTTCCTGAAATTGTTCGCTGTGCCTGCATTGAGAGGGCCGCCGACAGCATCACGGCCATCAAGAGTAGAATTCGTTTCATTGCTAGGTTTACTTTTTTATCATAACTATCTACTCTGACGGACGCCCCTCCGAAAGGTTTAAAACTATTTCGAAAAAAATCTTTTTTGCCGTTATGTTTCAAAAATAGCAGCGCTTTTGTTGGCAGGATGAAAAGTTTTGAGTAATTTTGCGCCCGAAACATATAAACGTGACCAACACGGTTTCTTATGGAAGAACAGAAAGTCATCATCTCGCACAACCTCGAGGAAGCACTTTCAAAGGCTATCGAGGAATGCCGGCCTGACCGTCTGCTGGTGCTCACCGACGAGACCACGCAGCAGCTCTGCTGGCCCGTGGTCAGCAGCTACAGCTGCCTGGCCGATGCACATCATATTGTCATCCCTGCCGGCGACGACCACAAGAACCTGCAGAGCCTCACTCATGTGTGGGAGGAGCTGCAGCGACAGGGAGCCACACGCCATTCGCTGCTCATCAACCTCGGCGGAGGCATGGTCACCGACCTGGGGGGCTTCGCCGCCTCCACCTTCAAGCGCGGCATACACCTTATTAATATACCCACCACGCTGCTCGCTATGGTTGATGCCAGCGTGGGCGGCAAGACGGGCATCAACTTCGGAGGGCTGAAGAACGAGCTAGGCGTATTCCGCAATGCATCGTCTGTCATTCTCGATACGATCTTCCTGAAGACACTCGACAAGGAGAACATCCTTTCGGGCTATGCCGAGATGCTGAAGCATGGTCTGATATCTCCTCTCCATAAGGAGGGAGCCCCCTCCCTTTTTGGGAAGGGCGCAGAGAGAGGCTTGCTCTCTTTTGACATTGAGCACCCCGATATGCAAGAACTCAAACGCATGGTGGACGAGAGCGTCCAGGTGAAGCAGCGCATCGTCCTCCGAGACCCCACGGAGCAAGGCCTGCGCAAAGCCCTCAACCTAGGTCACACCATCGGCCATGCATTCGAATCCTACGCATTAAACCAACCCTCCAATTGGAGGGGGCAGGGGGAGGCCCCCATTCTCCACGGCTATGCCGTCGCCTGGGGCCTCGTCTGCGAGCTATACCTAAGCGTCATCAAGACAGGCTTCCCCGTCGATCGCATGCGCCAGGTGGTACACTTCATCTTCGAGCATTACGGCCGAATGCCCATCACCTGCCACGACTACCCCACCCTCCTTCAGCTCATGACGCACGATAAGAAGAACATCGCCGGGCAGATCAACTTCACCCTCCTCGGCGATATTGGCGACATCCGCATCAATCAGACCGCTACGAAGCAGGAGATAGAGGAAGCCCTCGACTTCTATCGCGAGGGGATGTGACTACGATGCCAATGGTCTGAGGACTGAGGGCTACGGTTTAGCCCCAATCTGCCAGACCGTCTTCACATCCTCGCAGAAATTATAGCTAATGCTGTGGTCGCGCCTGCGATGACCTGCAGGGAGGAAGCCGCAGATGATGCGCTTGATGTGGTAACGCAGGTTGAACGACTTCGGGTCGTCCACTCCGATACTCTCTACGCGCAGGCTAAAACTACCGATGCCTTCGATGCGCACCGTCTGCCCTTCTGAGAGCCGCTGCTTGAGCATGTCCTCCAGCTCCGTCACCACATGGATGACAGCGCCATGCGAGAGACTGCTGTTGCGACAGGCGTCAGCAGCCAGTTCCTTGAGTGTCACCTCACCCTGGCTCACGGCTTTTGCAAAATACTTCCCGTACGAGCTGCTGCTCTTGATGTTGTTTCTTACTAGTTTAATATGTACTGCCATAATCGTATGTTGTGTTATTGATTGCCTTAATCTATTGTCTTAGCTACCTTAATCTATTATTTTGATTGCCCTCCCCTATGTTTTTCATCACCCTGATGACCCATCTGCAAGATGCGGCCTTGGGAGTTCGGTTTCCTTAGTCTGCGACCTGCTAAAGTAAAACAACTTGTTTTACTTGTCAAAGTGGCCTACTTTGATGACCAAAGTCAGCCACGAGCGAAGGTAAAACAAGTTGTTTTACTTTATCAAGTCACCACCTTTCGATACACCCGTGCGAAACTTTGCCTTGCTTCTTCCGCATGGAGGACTCGCAAAGTGCCACACGGGTGTCTACTAAGCTCACTTCATCACGACCTTGAACTTCGTCCTAGCTCGTTCACGTTCGGATGAATCCAAGCTCGCTCTGATTCACCTCTCACTTCATCACGACCTTTTTGCCGTTGACGATGTATAGGCCGCTGACAGGCTGCTGGACGGGGATGCCCATCATGTTGTAGATGACAGCGGGTTGAGAAGCGGAGGCTTCCAGGGTGTTGACATTGGTGATGGTGCCGGTGACATGTGAGGCAGGACCAAAGCCACCCATCATGTTGATGACACGGATAGTCAGCTCGTCAGTGGCAGGGTCAACGTCGATGGGGAAGAGACCGTCGAAGGAGAGACCTGCAAACACACCATTGCGGAAGATGGCAGCTCCACGCATGCCGTTATCCATGAGGTCGAAGGTGACAGCACCGTTGGCATACACGGGATGTGCGGCCTCGGCATCAATCTGTCGGGCCATCACAGCGGGATACCAGTCGGTGAACATCTTATCGTAGGCAAATGCTGCTGCCTGCTCAGCCGAGAGAATGGTCTCGAAGGCTCCGCCAAAGGAGTTGATGATGTTCGAGGCGGGGGTGATGTCATTGCCGGAAGCGTCCTTAGTGCCGTATTCGCCGAAGAGCTTCGGGTCCTTATTGTTCATGCCCTTCTGAGTCCAGCGACTGCTGACGAGGGTGTTCTTGGCATTGTCGTCGAGCGTGGTGTTCAGATAGACGCAGATGGGCTGGTTCTGCCAGGTGCGTCCGAAGTTCCAGTCGCCCTTGCCTGCAGCAAGGTCTACCACGTTACAGCCGTCGAAGACATAGCCAAACTGGGTGGTGGTGGTAGGTGCTGTGACAGTACGTCCGCCAGTGCCGTTGGTGTTGCGTGGCTCGAGCGAGATGGTGGTGTTCTGGAAGCGTACATCACCTCCACCGCAGATGAAGTCGACAGTGCCGTGAATGTCGCACGTCTCCCAATAGGCCTGCTGGCTGGCGTTCGAGCTGTAGTAGGTGTCCTGATAGGAAAGCATGCGCACGTTCTTGCCGATGGTGCGCGTACCAGCATCCTGAAGCACGGCAGCACGTCCGCCCACCTGTCCGCCACTGAGTGCGCCGTAGTAGTCGAGGGCGTTCTTCAGCGTGAGATCCTGCAGGTAGAGGTTGGTGCCGCTGTTATGCAGCATGTCGGCGCTGCCCAGTCCCTCGATGCTCCTGTCGGGCTTGGTGACGATAATAGTGTTGTCCATCGACTGTCCGATGATTGAGATGTTGTGGCCGCTGATGGCGGTTTTCACCGTAGCGTCGAGATCGTAGGTACCGTCGGGCAGGAAGATGAAGGCGCGCTGGGCATCCTTACTGGCGTTCTTGCCATTGACCACGTCGAGCACATCGAGCAGACTGCCTGCATCGCCAGCCTTGACGATATACCAGTCGCCCTGCATGTCGAAGTTCACTTCGGCGATGTTGGCAATCTTCACACCGTGGATATACATCTCGCCACTGGAACTGAGATTAAGGGTGATGGTGCCACCCTCGCCCTCGTAGTTGAAGGCAACGATCTCGCCGTCGACATTCTCACTGTTCATGCCGGGTAGTGTGCCCAGCTCATTGCCGTTGGCATCGGTGACGATGATGTCGTTGGCACTGCCATAGCGGCAAAGGGTCACGGTGACAGTGGCCTTCGGACCTACGAGCAGGTCGATCTTATTGTTGCCACTGAAGGCCCAGCCGTGCTGGCCGTCGTGGTAGTAGAACTTGTCGCCAGAGGGAATGAAGGCCTCATGATCCTCGGCATAGAAGAACGGGTCGGCCAGGTTGAAGGTGTACTTCTTGTGGGTACTCACTTCCTCTATCTCGGTCTGGATGGCATGGAGCTGGGTGTTGGAGGTGATAATGTCGGCAGTAGTGAACTTCTCGCCCAGGACAGCCTTCTTGAACCATCCGCGTGCCTTGTATCCGTCCTTCGTGGCAGGCACATCAGCAATATCGAAGGCGAACTCGCCGATAGCGGCATCCTTCTCGACCTGCTGGGTGGTGATGACTTTACCTTCGCAGTCAAGATATTCGAGGGTGAAGTAAGGCTTGTAGACGACGTTGAGCACATAGCTCATCTGAATGTCGCCTGCAGTCATGGGGATGGTAACCTTGCAACTGGCGGCTGTGCCCTCGTAGATGATCTCGCCGATGGTGCCGTTGACAGCAGTGACATCAGTGAGGGGATTCTCGGCACTGACCATCGGCGAGCCATTGGGCAGTTCGAGGGTAGCCTCAAAGAGGTCGCCGAACACATCCTCTGCAGCATATTCGATGCCGTTGACCTTGAACGAAGCCAGCACGGGCACATCCTCCTCGGAGCCATTCAGGACACCTTCGATGACGATGTCGGCAAAGCCTATCTGCTTGCCACTCTGCAGGTGATAGAGGTTGACGAGCAGTCCGCAGACGCCCTCGCCGGGAGTGGCATCCTTCACCTCGTACGACAGGTCGCTGAATTTCTGTCCCTCCTCACTGGCTATGGCCGGATTGGATCCGTTGTTGCGGTTGGGCTTTACTTCAGTGGCCAAGGTAACAGCAGTGCCGTCGGCATTCTGCCAAGCGATGTCGAGCAAACCATTGTCGGTGCCGAAACGGGTGGTCTTCAATGCCACTTTCGTCGGAGTAAACACAAAGCCGGGCTTGGGCTGGATGAGGAAGCGGATGGCATTGGTTTCGTCGACCGAGTTGTTCTGAGCAGTAGGTTCGAAGCGTGTCATGTCGAAGCCGCTGCCGTTGTTCTTGTCCTTGATGAACAGGCCTTCGCCATAAGTCACCTTGCTGTTGAGGAAATAGTCGGCATTGGAGAACGTAGCCGTCTGTCCCTCGGTGCCTTCGTTGAAGGGGAAGGTGGCGGTGGCTGGCTCATTGTCGAGGGTGATAGCCTCGGGCTGAGCATACTGCACGACGGAGAGCGACTTGTAGTAGTTGTTTCCATCGGCAGAGGTGACAGCGACATAGCCTACTTCGGCATCGCTGCGCTTGGCGATATAGGTACTCTCGTCGGTCAGCACTTCATCGCTCGAGCCTATGGTATAACGCGAATAGCCCGGATAGCCCACGACGGTGATAAGGTCGCCGGCGCTGCGCACAGGAATTTTGAATACGGCTCCCGTCCGCACCTGGATGTTGTCGCCATTGTTTCGGAAGGAGGCACCGTTGGCCTCGACAATCATCTTCAGGCCGTTCTTTTCGATGGCCTCCACCTCGCCAGCTTCCTGCGAGCCAGAGCAAGCCATCGTGGCTGCCATCACGTCAGCATCGGCATAGCTCCAGGTACCTGTGATGTCCTGAGTTTCGTCCTGCTGTACTGCCAAGTAGTGGTCAGTGTCGGCATAAGTCATCCCGCAGAGCAAGAGCAGAAAGCTCAGCAGGGAGAATCGTAGAGAATTGTTCATGGTGTTTTTTGGTTTTTATAGTTAATAATGGTAGTTAGTCGTAGATGACGGTGCGACTGCGGCGGGTGCCGTCGGCCATGACCGACACTTCGATGCAGGCACCATGCTGCGGGTGGCTGATGCGCTGGCCCTGCAGGGTGAAGTACTCAGTAGAGGTGACGGCACCATTTACTGCTGCCGACGAGACGCCGGAGCTGCCAGCGTATTTCACATTGACAAGGAAGATGCCACTCTCGCCGTTTCCTCGCTTCAGTTGGTGGTCACCCTTGCCCACATCGGCGATGGTGTAGACACGCACTCCCTCGCTGCCGGCGGGCATAGTGGCAGAGGCAAAGTCCAGCTCGGTGCCGTCGAAGGACAGCGTCTTATCGCTCCACGTCGACTGTACGATGGTCACCGTCGACATGGCCGTCGTGGTGAATGCTACGATAGTCGATCCCTCCATCTTCAGGCCCTGGGTGAACTCTATACCATCATAGAGGCCAGTGAACTTAGTGTTGAAGTTATGCTTGTTGTCGCTGGTGCCGAAGGTGAAAAAGCCTTCGGTGGTCTGCACATCGCTGCCATTGAACATCACGGTGAAGGACTCTCCATGACCATCGTCAGGGATGACTGCTCCACCGTCGATGGCGGCTACCTCAGTACCATCCTCCTTCTTGTAAGCTGGATAATACTCGCTGACGGCATCCTGGGCATCGCCATTGCCGCTGAGCATAATGTCCTGCACAAGTGAGTTGGCATAGACCTCGAGGTTGGTGTAGTATTTCCTGGGGTCGAGCGAGTAAGTCTGTCCGTCAGCAGCGCTGTTGGGGTTGAGGCCATTGGCCTTCTCCCAGGCATCGGGAATACCGTCGCGGTCGGTGTCGAAGCCCTCAGGACGACTGCCTGTGCCGAAGTTAGCCTCAGTGTATCCATTCACATCGCTGACGAGATCGATGCGTCCGGGCTTCTTGGTGACCGAGCCGTTATAGGTGGCCGTGCCATTGCGGGCCTCCTTCTCATAGCGTGTATCGACATTGTCGCGAGAAAGAGAGGCACCAGCATAAGTGAGCACCTTGTCGAAGGCCTTGGCAGCAACGTGAGTAGTGACAGTGCCTGCAGCCACGGGACCGTTGAGCTTGATGCGGACGCAGTCCTTGCCGGAAGTGCCCTTCACATACGTGACAGTATCGCCGTAGTAGTGGTTGGGGTCGAGGGTATAGCGCTCGCCATTGATATTCTCCACTCCCGAGTCATAGGCCACGTTCTGCCAGTCGTAGTTGGCAGTGTTGTTCACCTGATTGCCATGGATATAGTAGCGGCTAGTCATGTCCCAATACTTCTGATTGTCGGATGAGGATGTGCTATTGGCAATGGAGATGTTGGTCACACGTGAGGTGGCAGCGGCGGGACCAGTCTTGTAGTAGTTGTTCACCATGTTAACGTAGCCTCCTCCTGGGCCTCCGTAGCAGCCGTTGCCACAGTTGTAGACCACACAATTACGGAAGTCGACGATCTCCGCCTGCACGGCGTTCTGCCAGTGGTTTTCTACATAGAGCTGGTTGGCAGTGTATCCTGTCCAGTCATAGCGAGCACCATTGAAGCGGGGCGAACGGTTGTTGACATGGCAGATGAGATTATGGTGGAATGAGGCGAGCTTGCCACCCCAGATGCCTCCATAGCCATGAGCTCCCTTGCCGTGTCCGGCATTGTTGAGACTCTCGCCGATGGTGCACCACTGGAGGGTGAAGTTGTTGTTGTCGTAGAACGATGCCACCTCGTCGATGCTCCATGAGAAGGAGCAATGGTCGATGATGATGCCCGTCAGATTGCGACACCAGGAGGCATCAGCGCCATCGTTGACATCCTTCTCCTGTCCGCGTCGCACTCGGATATAGCGCATGACGATGTTGTTGCCATTAGGACGAAGGGTATAGTAGCGCAGGGTGATGCCAGGGGCGGGAGCTGTCTGGCCGAGGATTGTGGTGTTGGCACCGATGGTGACATCCTTGCTGAGGGGAATGACGCCGCCGACGTCAAAGACAACGATTTTCTTGTCAGTGCCGCTGACGGCCTGACGGAAGGAACCAGCGCCTGAATCATTGAGATTGGTGACATGCACCACCTTGCCGCCACGTCCTCCAGTGACATAGCGTCCGTGTCCCTCGGCACCAGGGAAGGAGGGAGCCTGTGCCATCATCGTGAGCGAGAGGGTGGCGAGGATGAGTGTTGTGAGTTGTTTCTTCATTTTTTATTTGCTTTGAGAGGTGCGATGGTATCGCACCATACTGGACATTATACTATTACTGCATACGCTGGAGGCCCTCCCAGCGCACGTTCCATGTGCCATCTTGGGGGAAGCCTGGGTTATTGGGTATCTGACAACCGTCCCATCCGGCGCACATCATGGCGACAGCGGTGAGCAGGGCTCCGTTGCCAGGGAGATAGATGCGGAGACGGTCGGCGGTCTGAAAGTTGTGACCGTTCTTCAGGTAGGTGTTCTTCTGAGTGTCGATGAGGAGGGCTTTCAGGGCGACATCAGGCTGACCCAGCCGGGCAGCAGCCATCGCTGTCATGCCGTAGTCCCAGCCCCAGGTGGTGGGCCAGTTCCAGTTTTGCATCACCCAGGTGAGGGTGCTTTGGGCTGCGATGGCATCGCAGCATACTGAACTGGAGGGGAGCATGCCGAGGGGCCCCAGGACAGCGGGGTGGTCGTTACGGCACTTCTCATCAAAGGACTCAGTGGCAAGGACGGGCTGAGCACCACTGGCAACGGCATCGAAGGGATCGAAGCTCTTCAGGTTGTCAGTCTTACCCTTAGGCAGGCCGGCTGTGTAGATACCGTTCTTCTCAGGTAGGGAAGTGAGGCCGTTGATGATGGCATCCCACTTAGCATGACGCTCCTTGCCCTGACGCTCACGCCATTCGTTGGCCACCTTCAGGCCGTATTGCCAGTAAGCCAGCTCAAAAGGATGATTGAACGAGAAATCCTTCGACATCGACTCCTGCATGGCAGTAGCTCCCTGCAGGTAGTATTTCTTCGATTTGGAGTCATAGCTCACAAAGTCGGCCATGAACTCAGCCGTCTCCTCCACCTGCCTGGCGTACTTCTGCAATGTCTCTCGGCTGGGGTTAGCCCTGTAGAGCTCCTCAGCCATATATATATAATGTGGCTGCTGCCAGATGAGGAAGGAACCCGTGTTGGAGGGAGCCTCACCAGCCCAGGGGTCGGTCATCTTCATCCAGCGGATGCCCTTGAAGCCCTGCCGCTGTGCTATCTGACGAGCCACAGGATAGGCATCTTTATTGTACCATTCCATGATCTTCGCAACAACCTCTGGCCGACTCCAAAGGGCAAAGTCCACCAGATGCCACCAAGCCATCTCCAAATGGGGACGGCCAAACCAGGAGTTGTAGGTGAGCCCTGTCTCCTGTGGAGGCAGCGAGTTGGCGCAGTTCACCTGTGTGAGATACTGCGAGAGCACCACACGGCGCTCCAACTCTTTGGCTCTTGGGTCGGTGCATTGTGAGAAGTCGACGATGGCTCCCTGCTGCCACCAGCGGTTCCAGTCTTTGATGACGGTGCGAAGGTCCTGGTCGAAGACGAGTGCCGGGAGGGTGGAGAGAGTGGCGATGGCATCGCCACATACGGGACTATAGGAGGCTTCGAAGGCAAGGACATCGTCGGTGGTGCTGAGTTCGAAGTAGTGACGGTCGCACTCGTTGAGTGTGGCTTCGCCCTGCCAAGTGAGCGTGAGGTAGTAGGTGGTGGAGTCGATGACGTGCTCCAAGACAGCTGCATGCTCATTGCTGGCGACGATACGCGAAGTGTGAAGTTCAGGTTTCGTCCAGTCGCTGGCGGCATCGGCATGCTTGCCTGTGGGATAGGGGAAACGTATGCTCACCCTGGCACGGCCGTCCTTCAGCAGGGGCGTCTTGATGCGATAGAGCACGGCATCACTCGACTGAAGCGCAGCAGTGGTGACCTCCACCTGCTGACCGTCGGCACTGAACGACGACTCTATCTTGCCTTCATACATCTGCAGCTCCTGACGGATATCCTTCAGCTCGCTGATTTCTATTTTCTTGCCATTGGCATCCTTCAGCTCCAAACCAATAGCGCCGAGGTTCAGACGATGAGGATTCACGCGGAAATACTCAGTGGCCAACCGATGGCGACCATCCTCCTGCTTTTTGTATTCCACGGCATAGACCTCAGCATGACCATGCCCCATGTCGTAGGCTTTCTCCGACTCCTGAGGGGCGAGGCCGTTGGTGTTTTCGAACTTATGCCATCCCCAATCGGACATGGCTGTCAGAGGCACACCTGCCTCGTATTCAAAAGGGAAGCTCTGCAGGCCGGTGACGTCGACCGTCGTAGCAAAGTGTCCGTTGCCCACGGTGAGCGATGCCAGCGGATCAGCCGTGGTGATGACGGGGTTATTGCGCGAGACGACTGCCTGACGGTTGATGGGCTTGTCGATGTTGTCAGTGTCATAGCCCAGCATCTCCATCTCGAGCGATGCCCAGATGAAGGGACCAAGGCCCTTGGCATCGTTGTCACGGATCTGCTCAGAGAGGTAATATGCATAGCTGCCGTCACGTCTGCGGTTTTCCTTGACCGAGCCCTTGGGATTGACCTTCTTCATGGCAGCCTCCACCTCGGCAGTGGCGGCAGGCCCCAGTCCAGCCACCGAGCAGCAGTTGGTGAGCGAGATGGTCTTATCCTCGTTGATGCGGATGAAGTTGTTGATGATGCCCTTATAGGCCCGGATGCCGGCATCCCTGTACTTGGTGCCTACATATCCCTTACGATAGGCCTTGAGCAGGACATAGGTAAACATTGCCGAACAAGTAGCTTCCAAATAGTTGCCTTCGCGGCCCGGCGAGTCCATCACCTGATACCACACACCACTCTTCTTGTCCTGCCACTTCAGCACGGCGTCGAGATCCTTCTGCAGCAGGTCGATGACCTCCGAGCGGCGGCTATACGTCTCGGGCAGGGCATCGAGCACCTCTATGAGGGCCATTGTGAACCATCCCTGCGCTCTTCCCCAGCAGTGCTGACTGAGTCCCGTCTCCTTATCAGCCCAGAAGGCATTGCGTGTCTCGTCGTAGGCATGGCGGTTCAGGCCAGTCTTGGGGTCGAGCGTGCGCTCGTAGGTAGTCTTCAGCTGGTCGACGGCATCGTCGTAGATCTTGATGACGTCACCCCGTTTCTGTTCCTTATTATTAGCAACAATAGAAGCCGTGAGACAGCGATAGGGCAGGCCCATGAATATTCCGTCGAGCCACACCTGATAGGCATAGATGGCCTTGTGCCAGTAGACCTTGTCGGCCTTGGTGCGCGGCTGATCCTGCAGCTGCTTCATCATGGTCTTCATGGCCAGCAGGTTCTTTTGTTCAGGCCACTGCTGGTACATCCGTGTGACGAAGTGCCCGGTACGGATATTGTCGAGGTTGTAGTCGAGGATGTTGTAGCCACGTATTTCACCTTTCTCATTGATCATCGTGTCAGTATACATCTGGCAATACTGGCGTATATCCTCACCGCCATAGCGCAGATAAGTATCGAGCATACCCTCCAGCTCGATACCCATCACGTAGCTCCACTTAGGTTTCGTCGAGAAGTCGAGCATATAGGACTGTGGCACACGCTTCATCTCTGAACGTGTCATCCACTCGGAGTAGTGCTTATAGGGTTTCTCCATGAGTGCCAGGCCTCCATTGACGAAGAGACGGTCGAAGCGCACGTCGCGTGTCTTGCCCGTGATGGTGTTGCCCTGCTGCACGCCGTTGAAGCGGCAGTTGCGCACGTCGATGTCGTAGACATAGGTATCCTCCTGCAGTCCGATGATCTGCACGCCATACTTCGACTTCTCGCAGGTGACGTTCTCCATAAGCACATTGCGCACCGTGGGATAATTGCCTCGACAGCACACCTCATTATGCTCGTAGTCGAGGTTGATCTTCAGCACGCTCTCGCCGCACTGTCCCACCTTGACGTCCTTGACGAAGATGTTCTCGATGATGCCTCCGCGACAGGAGTTCGTCTTGATGCGCAGCACACGGTCGAGGTTGGGCGAGTCCATCGTACAGTCGTGGGCGAAGACATTCTTGCAGCCTCCGCTGATTTCCGAGCCAATGACCACGCCGCCATGACCATTCTTCATCTGGCAGCGGCGTATGATGATGTTCTGTGAGGGCATGCTACGCTCACGTCCGTCACGATTGCGTCCGCTCTTGATGGCGATGCAGTCGTCGCCTGTGTTGAAGTAGCAGTCCTCGATGAGCACACGGTCGCATGACTCCGGGTCGCAGCCGTCGCCGTTGGGGCCGTCATTATTAATATGCACACGACGCACGATGACATCGGTCGACTTCAGGGGATGAATCACCCAGAAAGGCGAAGCCAACAGCGTCACATCCTCGATGAGCACCCGCTGACACTGGTTGAAGCACACCAACTGCGGCCGCAGCCCGTCCTGCGGACCGAAGGTGCGCTCCTTGGTTGGCCGTCCCTGCTCATCGCGCATGGGGATGCCATCCTCGCCGTTCTTCAACAGACGCGGACGAGCCTCCAGCTTCTGGCTGACGATGCCTTCCTTCCACCCATAATGAGCAGCACCGCACCAAGGCCACCAGGTGTCGCGCGAGCCGCCACCGTCGATGGTGCCCTTGCCACTCAGTGCGATGTCCTCAGCCTGGAAGGCATAGAGACAGGGAGAAAGGTTGTAGCAATCGAGGCCCTCCCATGAAGTCTCAACGATAGGATAGAGCTCCGGCTCGAAGGCGAACTGCAGCACAGCGCCCTCCTGCACCTCCAGGTTGACACCGCTCTTCAGCTGCAGCGCCCCTGTGAGGAATGTGCTTCCGGCAGGCACGACGACACGTCCCCCACCCTTCTTCGAACACTTGTCGATGGCCTTCTGGATGGCCTTCTGGTTTTGGGCAGCCGTAGCGTCGGTCTTAGCACCAAACTTTGTGATTAAGTACTCCTTGTCAGCAAAAGCCGGCATGCGGATGCTCTGCTCTATCTGCCTGTACTTGGCATCGTCCCAATCGTTGGCGACAGCTGCCATAGGCACTAATAGAGCCAGCAGAAACAGTCTCAGCATACGTTTCATTGTCAATAAGCGTGTTAGTTAATAGGCTGCAAAGATACAACAAAAAATCCATACCGCCAAATATTAGCGGATAAAAAGCTTTGTTTTAGGAAGTAAGGTCGTCAGGACATCAGGTTCGCAGCATCTCAAGAAAACGCTGGAGGGCTGTGACATCCTTCTGGGCAGGGGCTGTCTCGAAGCGAGAATTCAGGTCGATACCCATCAGACGGGGATGATGGAACGCCTTCACACGTTCCGCATCGTCAGGGCCTATGCCGCCGCTGAGCATGAAAGGAAGGCTGCCGTCGTAGCTGTCGAGGATGCTCCAGTCGAACTGCTGGCCACTGCCTCCTACAGAAGCACTCTTGGTGTCGAAGACAAAGGCATCGACACAATCCTCATAGTCTTTGTAGCGGGCGATGTCATCGGCGCTGCTGATGCTGATGGCCTTCCATATCTGGATGCCAGGGCGCAGGTCAGGGTCGAGCGTGGCACGAAGGTTGCGGATGAGTGTAGGCGACTCCTGTCCGTGCAGCTGAACGACATCGAGCTTATAGCTCACCACACGCGTGATGATGCTCTGGGGCATCTCGTCGACGAAGACACCCACGCGCTGAGGACGGCGGCAAGTAGTTTCGCTGCCTGCAGGCTGAATCTCAGAAGACGAATGATGGAGGGCGACCCTGTCAGGAATAATGCCTGCATGGGTGGGAATCATCGTCACATTGCGTGGCGACTTGTCCCAGAACACCATACCTATATAGTCCACTCCCAAGGCAGCCACCTGACGGATGTTCTCGCCATTGCGCATGCCACAAACCTTGACTTTCATTGGCTCTAACATTTTAGTGGGTGCAAAGGTACGAAATCTTTTCGACATTCGTGCCAATCCACCCACCTTTTTTCGTCTTCTCAGCCATTCAACTGGACAGCGCTTCAAAGAGACGGTCGAGAGCGGCATCGGCATTGCCCTCCTCATCGAGCAGGGCGACAAACTTCGAGCCGATGATGGCTCCTGCGGCATGTGCCTGCGCACTCTCCAGTGTCTGACGGTTGCTGATGCCAAAGCCTATCATGCGAGGATTGGCCAGCTGCATATCATCGATACGACGGAAGTAGTCCTGTTTCTGCTCGTCGAAGCTCTTCTGTGCTCCAGTGATGGCAGCACTGCTGACCATGTAGATAAATCCACTGGTGTGCTCATCAATGAAGCGGATGCGCTCCTCGCTGGTCTCCGGGGTGATGAGCATGATGACCCGCAGGTCATAGCGGTCGGCCACTGGCTTCACCATCTCCATATAATCTTTGAAAGGAAGGTCAGGGATAATCATTCCGCTGACGCCACTCTCCACGCACGACTGGCAGAAGGACTCGATGCCATACTGGAGGATGGGATTCAGATAGCCCATGAGCACCAGGGGGATGGTCACCTGCTGACGGATGGATTGCAGCTGAGCAAAGAGCGTGCTGAGCGTCATGCCGTTCTTGAGTGCCTTGGTGGCAGCATCCTGAATGACGGGACCGTCGGCCATCGGGTCGCTGAAGGGAATGCCCACCTCGATCATGTCGATGCCACGCCGCTGTAGGGTGAGAATGACATCGGCAGTAGCGTCGAGCACAGGGGCGCCGGCACAGAAATAGAGTGACAACAGTTTGCGGTCGCCACGCTGGGCGAAGAGTTGATTGATCTTGTTCATTATGTTTATTGTCATAAGTCGTTGATGAATTGTCGGAGCGCCAGGCCTGGGTCGGCAGCGCGCATGAAAGTCTCGCCGATGAGGAAGCCGCGAAAGCCTGCAGCACGAAGCTGGCTAACGGTCTGCGGACTGCTGATGCCGCTCTCGCTCACCTTCACCGCATCGGCTGGGAGCATCGACGCCAGGCGGAAACTGGTCTCGACATCTGTATGGAACGATCCCAGATGGCGATTATTGATGCCACAGAGGTCGGGACCCAGGGCGGCATACTCCAGTTCTCGCTCGTCGTGCATCTCCAGCAGCACCTCCAGCCCCAGCTCATGGGCCTTGTTCATCAGTGCCTCACAAGCTGGCAGCGAGAGACAGGCAGCGATGAGCAGTACGGCAGAGGCTCCGCAGAGCAGTGCCTGATACAGCTGGAGCTCGTCGACGACGAAGTTCTTGTAGAGCACAGGCAGCGTAACGCCCGATGCCCTCGCCTCAGTGATGAAGCTGTCGTGGCCTCCAAAATACTGGCGGTCGGTGAGGATGCTCAGTGCCGCAGCACCATTCTGCTGGTAGCTCAGGGGGATGGCGTCTGCCCTGCCCTCTTCCTTGATCCAGCCTTTTGAAGGCGAACGGCGCTTGAACTCGGCAATGATGCCTGTATCAGAGTCGAGCAGTGCCTGGCGCAGCGACGGTTTCTTCTGCCGCATCTGCTCCAGTTCCTGATGCTTGGTGGCGACGATTTGTTGTAGGATGTCTTGTGTCATTGTATTGTCGGGATTTCGGAATTTCGGCATTTCGAGATTTCGACTAGGAATTCAGTTCCACAAACTTCTTGAAAGTCTGCAGGGCAGAGCCGCTGTCGATGCTCTCGCGGGCGATGGCGATGCACTCGTCGATGCTCTTCGTCCCTCGTTCCAGCACCTGTATGCCGAAGGCTGCATTGGCCAGCACGATATTCTTCTGGGCAGGCAGAGCCCGGTTCTCGAGCACGGCATCGAAGATTTCCTTTGCCTCCTGCTCTGTGGCTCCTGCTACGAGCTCATCAGGCTTGGCACACTCGAAGCCCAGATCCTGCGGCGAGAATATGCGCTCATAGGATTTCGTGGTCACCTTGAAGTCGCCCGTCAGCGATATCTCGTCGTAGCCGTCGATGCTGTTCACGATGCCATAGTCGATGCCCAGGCGCTGGTAGACCTGATGATAGAGGCGCATCTGGTCGAGATTGGCCACGCCCAGCAGCTGACATTGTGGCTGCGAGGGATTGACGATGGGGCCCAGGAGGTTGAAGATGGTGGGAAACTGCAGAGCCTTGCGGATGGGGCCCACGAACTTCATGGCACGGGCGAAGAGCTGTGCGTGGAGATAGACGATGCCTGCCTCGTTGAGGCAACGGTTGAGCTGGTCGAGGTCGTCAGTGAACCTAACCCCATGCTGGGCGATGACGTTGGAGGCACCCGAAGTCGACGTGGCAGCATAGTTGCCGTGCTTGGCCACTTTGTAGCCAGCCCCGGCGATGACGAAGCACGAGGTAGTGGAGATGTTGAACGTGTTCTTGCGGTCGCCGCCAGTGCCCACCACATCGATATAGCGGTCGCAGTCGAGGGGCACAGGCACGCCAGTCTCCAGGATGCCATCGCGGAAGCCCAGCAGCTCGTCGACGGTGACGCCTCGCATCTGCAAGGCCGTGAGCAGCGCAGTGATCTGCTCGTTGGGATACTCACTCTGGGTGATGCCCACCAGAATGTTCTTCATCTCTTCACGTGTCAGCTCCTCATGGTTCAGGAGCTTGGTCAGAATCTCTTTCATAGGTCTATAAAGTTTTTGATGATTGTTTTTCCTTCTGGTGTCAGCACGCTCTCAGGATGGAACTGTATGCCGTGAACGTCGTACTGACGATGGCGCAGGGCCATGATCTGACCCATTCCCGACGTCCCGTCGCCCACCCGTAGCCCTTCGTCGCTCACGGCTGTCACCTCGAGGCAGGCGGGGAAGTCGTCGGCAGCCACCACCCACGAGTGATAGCGGCCCACGGTGATGTCGCTGTCGAGCCCTGCAAAGATGGGGTCGGCAGCCGTGATATGGCAGGGTGTGGCTACGCCATGAAACACGTCGCTGAGGTTCTCGAGCCTGGCTCCAAACACCTCGCCGATGGCCTGATGGCCGAGGCAGACTCCCAGGATGGGCTTGACGCCTGCATACTGACGGATGACGTCGAGCAGCAGCCCTGCCTCACTGGGTATGCCCGGGCCTGGCGAGAGGATGATCTTGTCGAAGACCTTCAGGTCGTCGAGCTGGAACTGGTCGTTGCGCAGCACGGTGACTTCAGCTCCTATTTCCTTTACCAGATGACTCAAGTTATAGGTGAACGAGTCGTAGTTGTCGATGATAACAGTCTTCATATTCTTCTTACATTTTTTCTGCCATGATGATTGCCTTGCGCAGGGCGCCCAACTTATTGTTCACTTCCTGCAGCTCATATTCGTCGTTGCTCTTGGCCACGATGCCGCCTCCTGCCTGGAACCAGAGCTCACCACCCCGTGAGACGAAGGTGCGGATGGTGATGGCCTGATTGAGACTGCCGTCGAGGCCGATGATGCCGATGCAGCCTCCGTAGGCCCCTCGGTTGTGAGGCTCCAGCTCAGAGATGATCTGCATGGCGCGCACCTTGGGAGCACCCGAGAGAGTGCCTGCAGGGAAGGTATCGATAAATGCCTTGATAGGGTCGGCATCAGCATCGAGCAGACCACTGACACGCGACACGAGATGGATGACATGCGAGTAGTACTGCAGGTCCTTGTAGAAATCAACCTTCACATCGTGGCAGTTGCGCGAGAGGTCATTGCGCGCCAGGTCGACCAGCATCACATGCTCGGCATTCTCCTTGGGATCCTGCCTGAGGAATTCTGCACCCCAGCGGTCGGCCTCGGCATTGCCCGTACGGCGTGTCGTGCCGGCAATGGGGTCGATGTAGGCGCGGTAAGCCCCCCCTACGGCCCCCGAGGGGGCTTCTATCCTGCAGTGCGTCTCAGGCGAGGAGCCGAAGATGCGGAAGCCGCCAAAGTCGAAATAAAACAGATAGGGCGAGGGATTGATGCTGCGCAGGGCCCGGTACAGCTTGAAGTCGTCGCCCTCGAAGCGCTGGATGAACCTCCGCGAAAGCACTATCTGAAAGACATCGCCACGCAGGCAGTGCCGGATGCCCTGACGTATGTTGGCCTTGTGCTCATCGTCAGTCAGCGTCGACTGCACCTCACCCACGGGATGGAAGTCGTAGGTCTTCACATTGGCACGGTTGATGGCTTGCAGCACGGTGTCGATGAGACTCTCGTCGCCCAGGCTGACCACCTTCAGCAGGTTGTTGTGATGATCGAACACTACCACCACCTGATACAGGATGTAGAGCAGGTCGGGGGCATCGTTGCGCTCCTGCGTCTCGTCCTTCACGTCGATGTTTTCGAAGTAGCGGACGGCATTGAACGAGGTATAGCCGTAGAGTCCGATGGCATCGGCATCGTCGCCCTCGACGTGGATATGGTCGATGAGGGCATGAATGGCTTCGGCTGTGCCAAAGTCGGCGCCGAGCTCGCGCCGCATCGTGGTGCCGTCAGGATAGCTGATGACAGCCTGCCCATGACTGACGGCGACGCTGGCCAGCGGACGAATGCCGATGAAGGATCGCGAATTGCTCTGGTCGTGATAGTCAGAGCTCTCCATGAGCGCACTCTGCGGATAGATGTCGCGCAGCCGCATGTAGGCTGCCACAGGGGTGTGGAGGTCGCCCAGGATGGTGCGACTGACGGTTTGATAGGTCCACCCCCTGCCCCTCCCCAAGGGAGGGGAGATTAGCGAGTTGCTATTGCTGTTGTTTATTGCCATATTTTTATTTATTAGGTGATTTTTACATCTCCCCTCCCTTGGGGAGGGGCAGGGGGGGGGCCCGGTGGGCCAAATATGTATCGATATCCTTGTCGCCACGTCCGCTGACGGTGAGCACCACCACGTCGTCCCGGCTGAAGGTCATCTTCCCCAGAGCGGCTATGGCGTGAGCACTCTCCAGCGCAGGGATGATGCCCTCCATGCGGGTGAGCTCGTAGGCGGCACGCACGGCCTCGTCGTCGTTGATGCTGTAGACGGTGGCCCGATGCTGCGTGGCCAGGTTGGCATGCATAGGACCGATGCCCGGATAGTCGAGTCCTGCCGAGATGCTCTCTGCCTCGATGATCTGGCCGTCGGGGGTCTGCATCACCAGTGTCTTGGCCCCATGAAGGATGCCCAGGCGGCCGGCATGAATGGTGGCTGCCGTATGACCTGTGTCAGCACCCTGGCCGCCAGCCTCTGCCAGGACGATGCGCACGCGCTCGTCGTCGATGTAGTGGTAGATGGTGCCGGCAGCATTCGAGCCTCCTCCCACGCAGGCCATCAGGTAGTCGGGATAGTCGCGGCCTTCCTTCTCCAGCAGCTGCTCCCTGATCTCCTTCGAGATGATGCTCTGCAGACGGGCCACCATGTCGGGATAGGGATGGGGACCGACGGTGGAGCCTATAATATAGAATGTGTCGCTGGGATGACAGCACCAGTCGCGTATGGCCTCGTTGGTGGCATCCTTCAGGGTCCAGTTGCCTGTACGGACGGGGCGCACCTCGGCTCCCAGCATCTTCATCCGCTCTACGTTCACATGCTGGCGCTCCACGTCGAGGGCTCCCTGATAGACCACGCAGGGCATGTTCATCAGGGCGCAGACCGTGGCCGTGGCCACCCCATGCTGGCCTGCTCCCGTCTCGGCGATGATGCGCTTCTTGCCCATCTTCTTGGCCAGCAGTATCTGTCCGATGGTGTTGTTGATCTTGTGGGCACCCGTATGGTTCAGGTCCTCACGCTTCAGGTAGAGGCGGCAGCCATACTTCTCGCTCATGCGGCGGGCAAGGTACAGGGGCGACGGACGCCCTACATAGTCGCGAAGCAGCGACATGTACTCACGCTGAAACTCCTCCGACTCCAAGATGGGCAGGTACTCCTGCTGCAGCCGGCTGACTGTGGCATAGAGAATCTCGGGCACGTAGGCTCCGCCAAACTCTCCATAAAATCCTTTCTTGTCAACTAAATAACTCATATATTCACTGTTTTTATGTGGTACCTAAACTTTGAGAGGCCCGTCGCAAGAACGACGGGCCTCCCTGGTATTTCATCTCAGCAATACACACATGGCTCACTTCTCACGACTTTTTGAATCTTGAGTTGCGCCACCACCATGCATTTACTGTCAATCTGATCATGCTTGCGTTCGTTTTTGTTTCAATTCGGCGGCAAAGGTACGCATAATTTTTCAATCCAACAAATTTTTCGGCATTTTTTTTCATTTTTCTTCTACAGCAGGGCAAAGCGCCGATTTGCATTGCTTCTGACAAATCATAGTCTTTTCCAGTTAATAATGATATGGCTTATACATGCTAACTAATATACTTTCCATCGCTAACTACTATACTTTTCAGTGCTAACTACTATACTTTTTATTCTTCACTCTTCATTCTTCACTCTTCACTTTCATCTGCTCTTCACTTTGAACGTGGGGGAGATGAAGCCTCACACCTCATATTGGAGTCCCCCTTATAGGGGGACGGAAATATGAAGGTGGATGGAGGCTTCAGAAGGGGGTTGGGTTGTAGAAGCTTCGGCAGCCGTGCTCCATCTGCTCGGTCGGATTACAGGTCAGAAACGATATACTCACAAATGCAGTCTTTGTCACTTATGAAGGATATGAAGGATAGAATAGTAACTTTCGTATAAAGAAAAACATTTAGTCGGCGAGTAAATAATTTCCTATAAGGAAAGTTGCTATTCTATCCTTCATATCCTTCATATCGCTCGAGCTCGCTCACGTTGACTTCGTCTTCGTTTGTCACGACTCGGCCATTCAAGCAAGCTTGATGGCTCTCGCTGCTCCAAACGCTCGGGAGTGAAAGCAAGACTTTCACTCCTCTCACTTAATCACGACCTTGAGCTTTCAGCTCGAGCTCGCTCACGCTCGGGAGTGAAAGCAAGACTTTCACTCCTCTCACTTAATCACGACCTTACGGCCGTTCACGATGTTCAACCCCTTCTGCAAGGTGCTGATGCGCTGGCCTTGGAGGTTGTAGATGTGAGGACTTGTCACTTCGCTTGTCTTCGTCGTCTCTTCGATTCCTGTAGGCAGGGTATCGAATTCGCCTGTGAATGACTCCTGGCTGTTCTCCACTGTGACGGTGTAATGGCCTTTGGCATAGCCGGAGATGTCGATGTTGAGGCCTACGATGGTGCTGGCATTGACGGCTTTCTCGTAGATGACATTGCCGGAGTCGTCAGTGATGCGCACCACATAGTCGTCGGCTAGCAGGTTGAGATTGATACCCAGCTGCAGCTTGTCGTATTCTCCATATACCGACCTTTCATCTTCACTCCTCCTCGGTGCCTTAGGCTTCGTCTTGATGGTATGGGTGAAGTCGAAGCGGTTTCTGGCTCCTGCGGCCTCCGGGGTGGCTCCATCCTCATATTCGTCGTTAAGGTAGATGACTTCGTCGCCAACGGTACATGACATCAGGAAAAACGGATGGTATTCTTCACCATTATAGATATTATAATGCGGGCCCTCAATACTTCCGACGCCTTCCAGCCAAGTGATACAGTAATAGGGGTCTCCATCTGTGCACCAAAAAACATCTCTATGAACGCCCTTAAAGCCTTCTATACCTCCAGTCTGCCTCGGACCTATCACATAATAATTGTCAAACAGGAGAGTATCATTGGCAGCGAGGGAGAAGTCGTACATCATCGTGCCACTAAAGTACACTTTTTTATCCTCTTCATACCACACTCCAGCATTTCCGAATAAGGGGTATTGTGTAATAATAGCATAATCTGAATGATCTGGGCTGACATACCGTTGATACATCATTTTCTTGCAGGTCTTTCCGTCGACGATTGTATCACCATCAAAGTAGTAATACTCCACCATTTGCACAAGATTATTCGAAATACCGCTTCCCACCTTCCAAACCTTGCCGTCCTCGATCATTGGGCGATAAGCCATCTGTGTCTGCTCATTGCTTCCATCACGGCTGAAGATGCAGACACCATCCTCATAGACAGACATCAGCTTTACAGTGATGCCGTCATCGGCATTGCGCCCGAAGGGGAACAGCGGTCCGCAGTCCTCATTGCCAATGCCCTCCAGCCAAGAAACGATACTACCGTCATGACATGTTATCTCAAACTGCCTCAGTGTCCGTCCTGCCATGTCGACGCAGTTCTCAGCAGTGCAGATATCCTCCTGTCCTCCATTAATGAATCCGGAGCCTACTTTCATGCTAAAGAGATATATAACGGAGAGGTCGTTGCAGCGTACCTTCCTGTCGGACTCCATCCAGTAGCTCTTGTCAGGACACAAGGGACTTTCGTCGCCCTCGGCACACATCACATAATAGGAACGTCCGTTGATGATGGTGTCGCCCGTGATGTGCAGCGAGTAGTTCCTGTAGAACGTATCCGTCCCTTCCTGCCAGCTCTCCTGGATGTTCCAGATCTTGCCTGTCTTCAGCATGGGATAGTAGGAGTCGTCGGGCACACCTTTGTTCCAGGGTATAACAGTGCCTTGGTAGAACTCCTTGAACTTGTCCACATCCGCCCAGTGCACGCAAAGGATGGTCGACGTGCCCATGCCATTGAAGATGCCTTTGTTAAGGCTGCCAGAAAAGAATTGTCCTTTGATAGTCAGGGTGTCGATGCTGCAGCCAGAAAACGAACTTTCACCTAAATTCCTGATGCTCTCAGGCAGGACCAGCTTTCTGAGGGAAGAGCAGTTCGCGAACATGTTACCGTTCATAGCCACGATACCTTTGGCTAAATTCACCTTCGTCAGGCTGCTGCAGTCCTTGAAGATTCCATAGTTTACTACCGGAATCGTGGAAGGCAGGCTGGCTGTCGTCAGGCTGGTGCAGCCCATCAAGGCATAGAGGCCAAGAGAGGTCACACCCTCAGGAATGACGATCTCCTTCAGGCTGGTGCAGTCCATCAAGGCATAGTCGCCAAGAGAGGTCACACTCTCAGGGATGACGATCTCCTTCAGGCTGCTACACTCACGCAGCATGTTATCACTGATACGGGTGAGGCCGTTGGGCAGTTCTACCTTTTCCAGTGCCGTACACGACAGGAAGCCCTCGTCCTGTATATCCGTCACGCTGCCAGGCAACTTCACGAAAGACAGATAGGGAGAGCGCGAGAAAGCCTCTGTTCCCACAGTCTTCAGCCCGTCGGGTGCCGTGTAGCTGCCTGTTGTGGCTCCAGCGGGATAGCTATAGAGCAGTGTCCCGTCGGCAGAGAGCAGCACGCCGCCCTCTGACTTCAGAGCCTTGTTGCCTGCCTCCACCTCAATGGCCCTCAGGCTGTTGCAGGCAATGAAGGGATTGCCGCTGATAGTGCTTATCGTTGACGGAAGAGAGATACGTGTAAGCGTGGTGCAGCCGGAGAAGGCATGAGGCTTCATACCGGTCACCTGATATGTCAGTCCTCCGTAGCTCACCTCCGACGGAATGGTCAGTTCTCCTTTCCAACGGTTCTCCTTTTCTATCACTGCTTCGTTGCTTGCATCATCCAGCCGGTACTTCAGCCCGTCGATCTTGACGATTCCCGACATCGGGTCGGCTGACACCACACCTGTCATAAAGTCATCACCCTCGTAAAGAAGTTTTCCGTTTACCTCACACGTCACGAGGTGGCAGTAGTCGCCCGGAGTGTTGACAAACGGGTCGAACAGATCTCTTCTGCCTCCCACACCAGAGACCCAGACCACCTGCCAGCCCTTCGTGTATTTGAAGATGATGCGACGCAGCTGTTCACCGTTGACGTTGACATTGTCTACCTGTTCCACCTCATACTTCGTTCCATAACGGTCGGTAACCTGGCCGCCAGGCATCAGTGAGAAGTCATATAGCAGACTCCAGTCACCCCCGTTCTGGGCGTAACGGTAGTAGACCTTCTGCTGCTCCTCATAAAGGAAAGCATACAGGTTGTCGCCACGGAAAAGCTTCTTGCACTGACGACTGTCGACGACGGTGTCACCATTCAGGCGCAGCTCATAGGGGAAGCCATACTCCCCAAACTCCGGCTGATACTTCCACACCTTGCCTTCTTCGATCAGTGGGTGATATGGTATGTCTGTTGTCTCATCCGACAGGCTGAGGTCGATTTTCGTGTATTCGCCGTCCTTGTAGATCAGGAGGTCGGTATCTGTGCCAATGTAGATATTATCGCTGTCTATATCCATGCACATCCACCGCTTGCTCTCGAACGGGCAGGGATAGCTGGTGAATGCTCCGTTCTCCATCATCCTTAGCGGGCCATGATGGTCGGCCATCCACAACCGCTGCTGTGAGTCAAATTGCATGTCGTAGCAAATGTAGGAGCAGTCATAGCTTACGGACATCTCATCGTTTATGAGTCTGGTCAACTTATTAGCTGCTGTGTACCAAATGCCACCTTCTTCATCCACAGCCATAGCTGTCACATTTCCTGCCCCTTGGGGCACGTCTGGGTGTTCCTTGAAGAAATAAACAGTTTCCTTGTCCTTGGTATATTTGACCAGTCCATAATCATAAACGAAGAGTCCGTAACTGGCTACCCACAACGCACTATCCCGATCCACACAGATGTGTCCAGAGAACGAGTAAACACTCTTAGAGCTAAATGTAAATCGTTCCACATTATTATTCGGGTCAACCTTAAAGCCCACGCCATAACTGCAGCTGACAAACATGTTGCCTTGCGTGTCGAACGTGATGTTTTCTATCCTAAGCACACTATAATTACTGTATTCCCAGTCTATCTTAATGCCGCTATGATGAAATTGGCCGTTGGAGTAGTACAGAATTTTACTCTCTGCTGTACCTATCCACACTTTTCCATCATGCACGGCAATCGCCCATGGGGTATAGCTCAGGCTACCTACTTTGACATCGAGTATTGTCTTCTCACCAGAGGCTTTGTTGATAACTACTAGATGTCCATCGAGCTTTGCCACATAGATATTTGCATCGTCATGTGCTATGTCCATAACAGCATGAAGATAAGGGCCGTCTCCGTTTTCCCTGGCAACATTTGCTGGATAGAAAGCATACATGCAGGTGGTGAATAGCGAAACCAACAAGACTGATAAACTCTTCTTCATAATGATGTTCCTTTCCAAATATGATGGATGAATACTATTTTTACGTTTCTTTGTTATAGCTTATCTCAAGAACCGTATTACTTTACATAGACCTTTCGTCCGTTGACGATATTCAAGCCCTTCTGCAATGTACTGATTCGCTGACCTTGGAGGTTATAAATGGCTCCCTTGCCTTGGGTAAGGGTTGGGGTGAGGCCTATGCCTGTCATCTGTGCATCGAACACGCCTGTGAAGGTTTCCTGGCTGTTCTCCACAGTCACAGTATAACGGCCTTTGGCATAGCTGGAAATGTCGATGTTGAGACCCACGATAGTGCCTGCGTTGATATTCTTCTCGTAGACAGTCTTGCCTGACTCGTTAGTGATGCGTACCAGATAGGCATCGTCGAGCGGGTCGAGATGGATGCTTAGCTGCAGCTCGCTGTATTCGCCATAGATCGATGGCTCTGCCGCCCCTCGCATCGGAGAATGAGGCTGATTCTTGATAGTATGAGTAAAGTCGAAGCGGTTTCGGGCTTCTGCACCTTCAGGAGTGGCTCCATCCTCTAATGCGTCGTTGAGATAGATAACCTCATCGCCAACATAGCATGCCATCAGATTCCACATAGGCTCTGCCAATTCTACATTAAAGACATTTCCTCTCGGAGAGCCGTAAATGACTCCGACTCCTTCCAACCAAGGGGCACACCGATATATGCTTTCTCCGTCTACCTGCTTAATGTCTCTATAAACGCCCTTAAAGCCTTCTATGCCTCCTGTCTGCCTCGGCCCTACCACGTATGTCAGACCATCCATCTGGAAGGTGCCATTGTCCTCGAGGGAGAAGTCATACAACATCTTCATCTGTTTGTTTGTTGCGCTGTAAAAGTACACTTTCTTATTCTCTTCGTACCAAGCCCCCACATATTTTAATGAGTTTTCTTGTGATATCTCATTAGCTGCCGCATAATCTGGGCTGACAAATCGCTGCCGCATCATCTGCTTGCAAGTCTTTCCATCGATGATCGTATCACCATCTAAGTAATAATACTGAACCCATTGCACAGGATTACCCGAAACGATGGCTCCCACCTTCCACACCTTGCCGTCCTCGATCATTGGGCGATAAGCCAGGTTGATGTCTGGCTCTGTGTTCTCTATGATAGAACTGAAAACATTCCATCCTTTCGTTGCCTTGTACTTGCTTACAGTCCCTTTGGGAACATAGAGAGTTGCGTTTGTTGAGATTTCAAAGATATGGAAAGCATTTTCTGGAATCTCAAAAGGTTCCTTGATATAGGTCTTGACCTTTTCTAACTGCCTACAAGTACTGAATGCGTATGACGCGATGGATATCACATTCTCAGGAATGCTTATTTCCTTTAGTCCCAGTTTATGGAATGCACCTATTTCAATGTTCTTTAGACTTTGTGGTAAAGCGATGTTTGTAAGATTCTCAAAGCCGCTGAACGCATAGGGTCCAATGGCTGTAATGCCTTCAGGAATCGTTGTCGTGGTACAGCCTGCTATGATTTTATTGCTGGCAGTCTCAATGATGGCATTGCAATTGTTTCTGGAATCGTATACAGGATTATCCTTGTCTACGATGATAGAAGTCAGACTGTTACAGGCATAAAGCAACGCCCAGTCAGTCCAAGTGTCTATACTGATAACACTCTTAGGTATAAAGAGTTTTTTGAGTGATGTGCAACCATAAAAAGCTCGATTATATATACTCACTACAGTTTCTGGAATTGAGACGGTAGTTAGCGATGAACATTGCCAAAAAGCCATTTCTCCAATGGTTTTCACTCCACTGGGGATGTTGATGGATTCCAAACTGACACAATCACTGAAAATACCTTTACTAAGACTGCTGAGATTGCTAGACAGCGTGACCGTCTTCAGATTAGAGCATTCTTTAAATGCATTAAAATCAATGTCCGTCACATTGTCGGGAATCACCAAGCTCGTGAGGTTCTTACATCTGGCAAATGCAGCTACACCAATATGCGTCACGCTGGCTGGGATTTCTATTTCCGTGATAGGGCAGGCGTTGAAAGCACAGCCATCAATCATTGTAATATTCTGGGGAATCTCAACTGATGTCAAAGGGCATGATTGAAAAATACCATAGGGAATGGTTGTAAGACCTTCTGGAAGCTTGGGCATTGAAGTAAAACCTGTAGAACAAAAAACATTCTTGCCAAAATGAACTACACTTGCCGGAATAGTGGCTTCCTTCAGTTGTCTGCAGCCATAGAATGCATAGTCACCGATAGAGGTTACCCCCTCTGGTATGTCTATGCTCGTAAGGTTTGCACAATCTTGGAATGTTGCATAACCTATTGTTGTCAATTGATTAGACAACTTGACGGATTTCAGGTCAGAGCATCCCGAAAAAGCGGCAATGCCAATGGTCTTCACGCTGTTTGGAATGACAACACTGGTGATGGCTGCATTCCCGAGAGCATAGGCTTCAATATGGACAACAGCATATCCGTTTGCTGCTTCTGGAATGGTGATGTCACCTGATGGTTGAGATTCGCTGGCTTTCTTAACCCTGTTGGCACGGGCACCCGGAACAGGCCAATGGTATTTCTCACCAACCATACAGGTTTTCTCTGCTTCACTGATAATGGTATAAGTCAACATGACGCCTTCCACCGTCTCTTCTGTAAATGTATCACCGTCATTGCCCCATACGGGTAAAGTCATCAGCAAGACGACTAACGAAGTTATCGTTCTTGTCCTAAATAATAATGTCCGTTTCATATCTTTCACTTTATTTGTTCATCACTTTACATAAACCTTTTGTCCGTTGACGATATTCAAGCCCTTCTGCAAGGAACGGATGCGCTGGCCTTGGAGGTTGTAAATGACTCCCTCGCCTTTGGAGAGGGTTGGGGTGAGGCCTATGCCAGTCATTTGTGCTTCGAACACACCTGTGAACGACTCACGACTATTCTCCACAGTCACAGTATAACGGCCTTTCGCATAGCCGGAGATGTCGATGTTGAGACCCACGATGGTGCCTGCGTTGATGTTTTTCTCATAAACACACTTGCCTGATTCATCAGTGATACGTACCAGATAGGCATCGTCGAGCGGGTCGAGATGGATGCTTAACTGCAACTCGCTGTATTCGCCATAGATCGACGCCTCTGCCTCTCCTCGCATCGGAGCCTTTGGCTGATTCTTGATAGTATGGGTGAAGTCGAAGCGGTTTCTGGCTCCTGCGGTCTCCGGGGTGGCTCCATCCTCATATTCGTCGTTAAGGTAGATGACTTCGTCGCCAACGGTGCACGACATCAGGAACTCTCCAAGATCTGTTAACGTCGGATCAAAGGCATTTGCAAACGGGCCATTAATACCTCCAACACCTTCCAACCAAGTGGTACATCTGAGGCTTTCGTCAGTCATGACATCCCTGTAAACGCCCTTAAAGCCTTCTAATCCTCCTGTCTGCTTCGGTCCTACCACATAAGTCTGACCATCCATCTGGAAGGTGCCATTGTCCGCGAGGGAGAAGTCGTACATCAACTTAAACTGTTCGTTTGTCGTATCGTAAAGGTACACCTGCTTGTCCTCTTCATACCATGCTCCCACTTTGCTCAGGTAATTTGGTTGTGCATAAAAATCATAATATGGATAATCAGGACTGACATATTGCTGGCACATCATCTGCTTGCAGGTCTTTCCATCGATAATCGTGTCGCCATCGAAGTAGTAGTAGTAGACTATCTGCGCAGGATTTCCCGAATTTGCACCCCTAGCCTTCCAGACTTTATCATCTTCGATCATTGGGTGGTAAGCCACCTGTGGAAGAATGTCAGAAGCTAAGTCTGGCACTGAAGCTGCAAAATTACCACTTTCAAATAGTTCATTCGCAATTTCCAATGGGCTTTTCTCACTCTCTGGAGTGACGGCCAGAATATACCAAGGCATGAATGCACTTTTACCAGCAATTCTGAGTCTGTACTCCTCTGCATAAGAATTCAGTAGGTCTATATCCTGCTCATTTTTGAGTCGTACGTTCAGGTGTGGAGTTGCAAAGACCTCCTCGTTTGTCTCTGTATAATAGCTTGAAGTTAATATCACTGACTTAGCATCTTCTCCCCAGAAATCCAGCGAGGTCAGCGCCTCGAAATTTGGCCGAGAAATGACAATGATGTCAAAAGTCTCGGCATTTATCTTAAGCAGAACCTGAACATTGGCACGAATTCTTTTGTCTATTTCATCATATTCTTTAGGAATACTGACAACGACCTTGTTTTCATTAAGGGTTAAAGGAATCTTTTTCCCCTGGTAGTAGTAATAGTAAGCCATGTCGTCAACAATCTGCTCTGGCAAGGGATAGACAGGGCCTTTATAGATGGCCTTATACCTCTCCACTTCAGAAGGCTGCACATAAATGGTAACCTTCGTATCCATGCCGTAGAATAAATCGCTCATGCATTCAGGATCAAGGATTCCTCTGATATACAATTCTTCCAGACTTTCGGTGTCACTGAATAGATGCCAGCCCAAGTATGTTACTTCTTCTGGTATCACCAACTTCCGCAAATACATATTGTGGTGAAATGCACCGCTTCGAATATAGGTTACACCCTCTGGCACAGTGTAGATCTCTCTTGGTGATGCATTAGGGTAGCCTAACAGCATTGTCTTGTCTTCTGCGAAAAGTACCCCGTCCACAGAGCTGAACAAAGGGCAGCCATCTTCTACTTCTATCCATTCTAAGGATCTGCATTCACGGAATGGATTGGCATAAATGGCGTTGTCATAGTCAAAATCCATACTCCTGACAGTCTTTGGGATAGTCACTTTGGTTGCTTGATTTGCATTCCAGAAAGCATCCGCACTGATACCCATTACAGTATAAGCCTCACCTTCATAGTTCACTTCCGAAGGAATGTGCAATTCTTCTTCTGTCGTTGCCCATTTCACCAACATTGCTTTGTGCATGACTTTTAGCAATTTGAAACTGATACCGTCGATGGTGACATTCTCAACCTTGTATTCCAGCACCAATGGCTCACCCTCTATCAGCTCCACCTGCCCTTTAAACCACCAGCAGTCCAAATAGAATTTGTTAGGTTCCAAATCACGTACCGTAAACGACACGTTGAACAGGCAAACCCATTCCCTTTCAATTTGTGCACCATCGGGAATAACCGGAGTTATGTTGATAGTTACTGAACAAGGTTCATCATCGCTTATGCTGGATGTCACGTTGAAATCGGTCGTGGCATCGTAACTTTCGTAATTGAGCAATTGTACAGACAATATGCTACCCTCCTTTGTCAAAACAATCGTAGGTGTCGATACTTCTGACGTCTTATAAAGGCAACCGCTGTTCTGTACATCCCCAACAGCCACTCCGTCTTGAGCCGACATAGCCAATGATGTCAGCACACATACAATAAATAACAATGTAATCTTTTTCATATCTGTCATTTTTTATTTATTCATCACTTTACATAAACCTTTTGTCCGTTCACAATGTTCAACCCCTTTTGCAAGGTGCTGATGCGCTGGCCTTGGAGATTGTAGATGTGAGGACTTGTCACTTCGCTTGTCTTCGTCGTCTCTTCGATTCCTGTAGGCAGGGTATCGAATTCGCCTGTGAATGACTCCTGGCTGTTCTCCACTGTGACGGTGTAATGGCCTTTGGCATAGCCGGAGATATCGATGTTAAGGCCTACGATGGTGCTGGCATTGATGGCTTTCTCGTAGATGACATTGCCGGAGTCGTCAGTGATGCGCACCACATA
>JAEEGK010002464.1_pt1 | contig 46354 bp, 51 predicted proteins | sample 8958771 | NCBI WGS metagenome assembly JAEEGK01 (sample SAMN16246547, study PRJNA631951) | gut metagenome | biome: gut microbiome; feature: rumen; material: SC-attached | host: Bos | place: Iran: Karaj | collected 2018-10 | reverse complement strand
ACTGGAAGGCCTACTGCCCAGGTGGCGGCACACCTCTCTACGATGCTATTGGCAAGGGAATCTCCAAAACTAACGCCCAAATTGAGGATGGCGACCACGTGCTGGTAACCATCATCACCGACGGCGAGGAGAACAGCAGCGAGGAATGGACGCTGAAGATGATCCGCACGATGATTGAGAAGCTGAAGAAGCAGAGTTGGACCTTCACACTCATCGGCACCGACAACCTCGACGTAGAGACCATGGCCCATTCCTTCGCCATCGACGAGCACTTGGAGTTCCAACAGGACGAAGCCGGCACCAAGGCCATGTTCGCTCGCGAACGTCGCAGCCGCGAACGTTACAACTGCTGTGTTGCCGAAGATGCCACCATGCCTGTAGGCTCGTTCTTCAAAGAGGAAGATAATTAACCTAAATATATCGAAATCCGCTTCTGTAGTCAGTGTTCTGCGTTCTACGGAAGCGGATTTAATCATCGTTTTCTTTGTTTTATGAGATAACTTTTGGATTACATAGATAAATCAGAACGCAATATACAAGTAATGGAATAATAACGCAGATAATAACTGAACTGATATAATAGTTCCATCCTATAATACGAAACCATAGCAGAAACTTAACGGAATTATCAAAAGCTCTCGAACACCAATCCCTAAAGGTATATCGATTGCGGTAGATAATATATGCCCATAACAAACACCATAAACAAGATAGTAATGGGAAGGTTATCCATCTTCCGGCCCCATCATATCTAAACTGTTCCTCAGTCTGTAAAGGTATTGTAATATATCCTATCAATCTAACGTCTAACAAGAAGCACCAACTGAATGGAATCACAAAGTAGTAAATAAAAATATTCATTTCCTTGTATGTGATACCAACCATTTTGGCCATTAATGACAAGATTGATGCTACTAGTCCGAATACGAGATAGATTGGCGAAAGTAGAATAAGCCATTTATTGGCTTTAGCCCACTCTTTGAAAGAATCATAATTATCAGGATTCGCCCTTCGTTTTAACTCTTGTTCAACCATTTTTTATCCTTATACCACATCCATATTAGCATACCTGCAACTATTGCATCGACAATGTTCCATGTTACTCTTCCTAATGCAATCTTAAAGAATGGCTGAAAAAGTAATGTGAGACCTCCAAAGATTATCAAACCTGATGTTTGCTTTTGGGTATAACAAACCCATGCAAAGATACCGAACGCAAATGCCGCTATAAAGCGAACCAGTTGGTAATAGCCATATGGCATAGGAGCCAGGCAAAGCAGTAAAAGGACTGCCAATGCTATATAAACAATGCTTGTAGTTTTATTGTTTTTCGGTTGTTCCATCACTTTTAGAATAATATACCACAATCGTATTTATAGATTACAAAAGCACCTTTATCCTCATAAGAAATCACTTTCCCGTTCTGGATTTGCATTTCAATATGATCACGGATTAGGCCTCCCCATTCACTCCAATAACAGCAGAACACATTTGCAGTTACGATATCTCCATCTCTTTTTATCTCGACGCTCGGATAAAGCATATCCTGAGTTGCTAAAGTAGACAAATCATAAGTGCTTAATGACTCGATATCATATAAGTCGCGTTCTTCCAATATAAACTTTCGTCTGATATAACCCCCATGCCAAAATGTTGGTAAAAGGGATGGCGAGGTCATCAACAGATATACTTGCCAGGCACCCATTGCTGTTTCTTCAGCATGAATATATTTCAGGAGATCCTTGTCTTCAACATCGTTTTTGTTATAAACGTAGAAGTTCGACTCATCGCCCATACCTTCCTGTTCAGCTGTTCTCAGCCCCATATGATAACCTTTTTCCAAAGAGAGTGCGCTAAGGTCATAGAATACGGCGTCGTCACCTTTCTTTTTCAAAGAATCAAGATTTGTCTTTATACGCCAGTGGTAATCTTTTGCTTTAGAGGCAAAAATATTACCATTGCCGATATAGTTCTTTAAATCTTTTGCAGCTTTAAAGACATCACTGTCCTCGTCACAAAACAGATCTCCGTCCTTTTCCAAAATCTTCTTCAGAATCTTTATCGCTGCAGCTTCGTTCTTCTTTTTGATAGGATTGTGAGCATAGTCTTCTCCCATAAAATGGAAAAATGCCAGATTCCAGAGACATTTCAGTGAAGGTGACGGTTTCTCGTTTACCTCTTTTAGAAGTTCGCCAGCCTCTTCGTACTTCTCTTCTGTCCATAGCACGGTGAACAAGTTCAGCATTGCATTATGCGAGCCGGCATCCATCGCTTTACGAAACATGTCTTTGCCTTCATCATCCTTGTTCTCGAAGTTGCTCAACAACACGCCTAGGATATTGGCAGCTTCAGCTACGCCATCCTCAAATGCATTCATATAATATTGTTTCGCTTTCTCCAACTCTTCACCGGTCAGTGTACTCAACAGAAACCAATTTGTGTTTTCTACTGCCTCCCTCGTCTTTCCAGAAAGCGCTTCAACATATTTTGTGCCTTTCATAGAATCGCTACCTTCAAAATTCCTCAATCCAAATAATTTGGGATTGTAAGAAGGTTTTTCGTATCGATGTGATATTGGCTGTTTGGCTTTCTTCGGTTCTACCGGTTCTGCATATCTATGACGAATTATTGGCTCATATTCTACGACCTTATGGCAATGAGTGCAAACAGATACATCACCCGAATATGCTATATCCCCGAATTCAAATAGCGAACTATGCCATTCTAACTGTTCAGATGGCATTCCACATGTCATGCAAGGGATTCTGTTCTCTTTGACTACAGGACCACCTATCTCATTAGGTTGTCTCAGTTCTGACAAGCAATGCTTGATACAGCTAAGGTCGAACTGTGGCTCAAGCACATCCTCATGGAATCCAATTGTTGGGCTCAAATGACGCTGAATCAGAAGGATTTTCTGAATCTTGTTATCCCTAAAGATAAACATCACCACCATCATTTCCAGCAGAAGGCAGGCATTTGAGTAGTAGTTACTATAGACCACCTCGAACTTCTTACACTTTCTTGTCTCTACATAACGAGTTCTCCAGCCTTTCCAATATTCTACAACTTCATTCTTCCCCGAAATAGTATCTTTTTTGTAGCCTACATGTATCACATCTTCAGCCAATATTTTCTCAAAATCAGCAAATTCACCAGAAATCAACGCTAGTCCTAGCACAATGGATGCATCTGTATAGGGTGTAACGGGTATGTTCTCTTGAACATCCAATACTCCGAATTTTGTTGATTCAGCTGAAATCTCAGCCTTTAAATCCTCACTCAAAGACTCAGTATATCCCTTGCCATATACATCATCCAAGGTATATTCTGTTCCATGCACGTAGTTGTATTCGGAAATAGATACAGCCGTATTTTTCTCATCCAAGACCCTGTCTTTCTTCATATAGGCTCTTTGGGCCTTAGGCAACGGTTTGGGCCTGTTCCTATAATACAAGAATTGGCAACCTTTATATGCAAAGACTATAATCATGATAGGAGCAGCTATAGGAGATAATAAGACGATCAACAGATGTTCCCAGGGTTTTGTTTTCTGCTTCAATACTTTATTAAGTGGATTTTTGTTGCTCCTATATCTGTTTGCATAGACGATGATGCAACTTACAATCCAGTAACATGCTATAAATATCCAGTCCTTCATAATCGTAGAATTTTAATCATTAATCAAATGTAATTACCCCCGATCATCAACTAGTTTACAGAACTTGTCCTTTATCTCTCTAAGATCCTCCGTCAGAATGCTATTGCATCGTACTGCAATCTCTTCTGGTATTGGGTACATACAGGCTGCAATGGCTCCGGCCATAGCACCAATTGTGTCAGAGTCTCCTCCAAGAGAGATTGCCAGTCGAATCACTTCCTCAAACGAATTGCCTTCCAAGAAAGCAATAATTGCCTCTGGAACACTTCCTTGACAAGATACATCGAAGTAATAGCCAGGACGAATGTCCGCTATTGTTCGGTTCAGGTTATAGCCAAACGTATTCTCCACATACGCCTTAATCTCTGCCTTAGTTTTTCCCTGTTTTGCAAGGAAAACGCTGGCCGCTATAGCCTGAGCGCCTTTCACACCTTCTGGGTGGTTATGGCTTACTGATGCGGTAATAGCAGCAAGAGTCAAAGCTTCGTCAATCGTCTTAGCATATAACCCAACAGGGCTGATACGCATTCCAGCTCCGTTACCCCAGCTATTGTATGGCTGTGGATTCTCCTTCCAAAGCCATCCCATGAAATGGCCACCATAACCAGCATTAGGATGAAGGTGTCCCAAATCCTGCATACAACATATCAGGTAATATATGGTGTGGGCCTCGTCCTCCGTAAGCCACTTGGCTACGGCCAGCGTCATTACTGAATCATCCGTGAACCTGCTACCGTCACGAAACAGTTCAAAGTCAGTTGACTTTGTATTATGAAACTCATACACTGAGCCAATAATATCGCCTACCAGTGCTCCCAACATCTTTACTTTTCCCATAGTTTTCTGTTTTTACTGCGCAAAGTTAATGAATTATTCTCATACTTGTTTCTCACATTCCTGCATTCTGTGTTTCTCGATCTCCAAATCCAGTGTTCTGGCTGTTCTAAAGAAACTATTCAGATTTAACTTCAGGTATTCATCTATCTGAGGTAACTGTGGTAGGAATATGAAGTTCTTCTTAATATGTAATGCCACCTCATCGGAATCTGCGATGGTATAGACAACAGAAACCGTATCTCTTAGATTGACATCATTCACCACCTGACGAACTCTTGCGAACTCGTCAATGTCGAACTTGGAAAAGCTGTGGCACCAAGGCCATATCAGATTAACGAACGCGCAATCATTCACTGCTTCCATGATGAATCGAATACCTTGATATTCAAATTCGATCCTACCTTCTTCCGTCTCTATGGGCTCACTCCCAATACTATGGAGTGTCCTCAGTGCCAAGTCACGTGTATCCATATCTCCTGATGTTAATGATAGTTCATTATTCTCCTTTGTTTCGCTTTTTTCAGACATAAGTTCCTCAAAGTAGCGGTTTTCTTCCGCCTCTTTCTCTTCCTGTGATTCCTTATAGTACTTGTAGATACTATAAATGATGAAGGCTGCAGCCAATGTCAATGCTCCACTCATAATCCTAATGTTGTGGCTTGATAATAAGAACCTGCTTCTGGTTATCTATCTCGATTTTTCCTAATCGCCCTAAGACGCTTTGGCCGAGCAATAATGGTGCTTTCTGATTGCGCACGACAGATGCCCGTACGTTTTTCAAACTCTGCCCTCCAAAGTTCACATCCTTCAGATTGATGACAGTACCTACGTTGACATCTCCATCAGCATTCATATACCGTTGATTCCCGATGACATCGTTGCCTGACAGATATCCGTTCTTCATCATGAACGAGGCTTCAACCATCGACAGGGTTACATCGCTTGCGCCAGTATCAAATACGAAGTGAAGTGGAAGGCCATTGATTTTACATTTAACCTTATAGACTCCGCTTTCCTTTGAGAAAGGAATCTCGGAAACATCATCATCACTTGTTGACGATAGACTCTGTTGGATTATAGCATTATTATCTGCCCCCTCCATGTTACGCTCTTTGTATTTACGGATGAGAGCCTTGAATTCCTCTGTATCCCTGATCAGATTCATATCATCGTCTCTAGATATGTGAGAGAACCGACGGTAGCCATGTTCCAATGACATCTCCAAATACTCTAGTGCTTTGTCTTTGTTACCCATTCTCGCATATAAGCAGGCTGCATCGTAATAACTGCCAGCACGATCCTCGTCTCTCGCAATAATACTTTCCATCATCTCAACAGCCTTATCGTCCTGCCCCAGGCCATGATAGGCATAATGGATACAGCTATACTTCTCAGGTGTGTCTTCCAATTCTATCACCTTTCTGAAGTCAGCCTCTGCCAAATCTTTCTTGCCCTGTTTCATGTAAATGTCACCACGGGTTTCAAAAGCATAGGATTCTGTTGGGTTAATCACTACACACATTGACAAATCCTCAATGGCACCGTCAATATCGCCAGACAGCTCCTTAAACCATCCACGACGATAATAACCAAAAGCATATTCTGGTTGTGCTGTAAGCACTTGACTATAAACATCAATTGCTGACGACACTTCTCCTTTTTCATACAGGATGTTTGCTTTCCTTTCCAATAAGGATAAGTCGGTGCTGTCCATATTCAACGCCTGATTGATGCTGACAAGGGCATTCTCATACTGCCCCATGTCAGAATAACAATGAGCTATCCGGCTAAGTATAACGGGAGAGGCATTCCTTTTGTTGGCTTCAGTGTATGCTTCAACTGCCTTTAAATATTGCCTGTTCTCCTCATACATCGTTGCCATTATATATGGCCATCTTGGTTCATTGGGAGATTTCACGGACTGTATCCTCATTTTTGAAATAAGCATCGAGAAAGCTGGCTCTTTAGCGATGGTTGCCAAATGCATGGCCTTTCGGTCCCAATCATGTTTCAATGCTGAAACAATGTCATCTGTCGCCTCGTTCCACTTCTCAAGACCGAGGTATGACTCGGCACGAAAAGCATATCCCGAAGAATAATCAGTTGCCAGCTTTGTTACGTAGTCAAATCGTTTGATGGCATCATTCCATCGTTTCTGGGAATTCGCATTTCTGCCAAGCCCCATGTAACCCATTACATCTCCAGGTTTCAACTGCACCATCTTTTGATAGTCTTCATCTGCAAGGTCATATTTTTCCTGCTCATAGTAGATTTGCGCTCTTTTCTCATACAAATCTTCTTCGTCAGGTTTGATTGTGATTGCCAAGTCGTAGTCTGATATGGCTTTCAGCGTATCACCCAAACCCAAATAGATGTCAGCACGTGTTGAGTATGCAAATATCACATACTCTGCATCCTTTTTTGGCAGATACTTGATAGCCAAATCTGCAGCGGTAAGAGCACGTCCCAATTCCTCACTCTCAAGGCGTATCACGGCAATCCAAGAATAAGAATAACCATTCTTTGGATTGTCTGCTATGTCCCTGTTGAAATAGTCGAGAGCTTCCTGAGAGTTCTTATTCTGGACAGCTTCCATTCCTCTCAGATAATTATATGACTCTGGACGCTTAATGTTTTGGCCATTGGCACAGCCAATCATCCAAACAACGAATGATAAAGCAAATAACAGTTTCTTCATAATTCAATAAATTCTTTTAAATTCATCACCAATTTGATCCCAAAATATTCGAGAGAAGCAGTGTCCGTTGACGCTCATGATTCTGCTGACTTTGAACGTCCTTTCCTCACGCATGTCAAGACGGTATGCTTGTATGTACATTCCACCATAATAGTTTGAGTATCTGATGTCAGCAATCCTGCATGTGAAGACCCTGCCGTTTCGTGTACAATACTCAATTTCTATTTCCTGGTTCATCTGTACAGCCCTGTCTATTACTTCCTCTATACTCATATATTAATATGGTGCAGCTGTATTGATTGGAGGTGGAAGTTCTATCGGTACATCGCCAAATGTGCAGACACCCACAGGCTGATTACTGTCCCCATTGATTTTTAATCCGACAATCTCTCCCCCCATTCCCAAAGGCATTCCTGACAAGATGTTGTCCTCTGGGTTTTCAAAACGGGTATATTCACCTTTAAAATCCAACAAGACAGTATCAGTAGCACCTTTACGGTGTTTTGCAATGATGATTTCTGCTTTCCCAAGGTAATCTTCACCATTTGGTCCTTGTGTCAGGCCAAACTTTTCAGGACGATGAACAAATATCACCATATCAGCATCTTGTTCTATGGCACCTGATTCACGAAGGTCAGATAACATCGGACGTTTTCCGTCTGCTCCTGTTCGGGCTTCCAAACCACGATTCAACTGACTAAGAGCTATCACAGGGATGTTCAACTCCTTCGCAAGTATCTTCAGGGAACGAGAGATTGTAGATACTTCCTCCTGACGGCTATTAAAGCGCATTCCATTTGCATTCATCAGTTGCAGGTAGTCTACCATGATTAGTTGCACTTTATGCTCCCTTACTAATCTCATCGCTTTGGTTCTCAATTCAAAAACAGACAGGCCAGGGGTGTCATCAATATATAAAGGTGCGTCTATCAGGTGCTGGATACGCTTATCAAATCTTTCCCATTCTTCTGCATTCAAAGAACCATTTAGAATTTTCATGCCTTCAATCTCGCAGGTGTTAGCGATAAGACGATTGACAAGTTGCACGCCTGACATCTCAAGAGAGAAAAAGGCCATCGGCACATTCTGGTCTGCAGCAATATTCTTAGCCATCGACAAAGCAAAAGCCGTTTTACCCATTGCCGGTCTTCCTGCGATAATGACCAAATCCGAGCTTTGCCATCCGCTTGTGAGGTCATCCAGTCTCTTGTAGCCTGTTGATATTCCGGTCACATCACCATTATTCTTCGAAGCGGCCATCATTATCTGAGAAGCCTCTTTTATCAAGGGACTGACGTGAACATAATCCTTCTTTACGTTGGTCTGGGCAATATCAAACAGCATACTTTCTGCTTCTGCGATAACGTCCTTGGGATCGCATGTTTCGTCAAAGGCCTTTTTCCCTATGGTACTTGTATATGTTATTAGCTGCCGTGAGATATACTTCTCTGCTACAATATTAGCATGGTATTCTAAATTAGCAGAGGTGGCCACCCTCGAACTCAGTTCTGCAATATATCCAGGTCCTCCGATTTCTTCCAAAACACCATTTCTGCTCAATTGTTCAGTCACAGTCAACACATCTATGGGCCTCTCATTCATGCTCAATTGCCTTACTGCATCAAAGATCTTCTGATGGCGCGGCTCATAGAAACTTTCAGGACGTAACAACTCACTTATTACAAGATATGCATCCTTGTCAATCATAAGTGCGCCCAGTACAGCCTTTTCAACTTCTAGTGCTTGTGGCTGTACTTGAGCATACGAGAAATCCAAAGATAACTGTCCGTTTCTTCCTTGGCCTTGTCTGTATTGATTCCTTTGTCCTGGCATACTTGCTATTTTTCACTTTTCATCTGTTTTCTCTTTCCCTCAGCCCATTTTTGGTTAGCCTTGGTGGTTTCTAACAACGTATCGAGAATCTTCACCTTGTCCTCATCTTCAAGAGAATCATACCGCTCTTTCATTTCCAAGACTATGAATTTACCGTAGCCATTCTCATCGTGGAGATTTTCAATCAGTTCGTCCACATTCATGGCTTTAATCTTCCTGTCTCGTTCCTCAATCCTATCTTTGAACAGCAGATTGAAGATGGCCTCTTTAAGCGTCTTCTCATGCTCTATCCACTTACTGCGGAAGAGTGAGACCTGCTGCTCTCTGGTCAATCCAGGTAGCATATCTACACACTTCCTCAATTCTTCATCATTCCACCCAGAATAGTGGAATTTCTTCACTTGCTGAATAATGTACTCAAAATCACTCATAGTTTAACCTTTTAATATGTTCTTAATTTTCTCCCAGAATCCCTTTGGTTCTTCGGGCTCTTCTGGGTTCACTACTGACTGTGTATCCTCCTGCTTCTCGTCATCGCTAGTGTCTATGGTCTGAGAAGAAGCACCATTGTTCACATCCCATGTAACATCTGGCTCTTTTTCCGGCTCCTCATCATCTTGATTGTTTGACTCGAAATAGTCGTAGCATTCTTCTTTCATAAAGTTTCTCCCTTCACGATGTAGTCTGGCATAAAACTCTCTCTTACTGCGGCTCTCAGTCCGAAACATTCTGGAAGCGCCCAAATCTGAATAATCATAGTGCATTCTGCTACGAATACCCATGTCATCTGCAACGGCATCAACATCTTGATTAGTCCCAATATATGCGAATACCCATCCTTTGGCTTTTAATTCTGCTACAAGATTCTTGATGTCGTGCCCACCATATTCTCGCGAAGCGTTCTCATATCCGTCTGTAATGATGGTGACCAGCACAACATCCTCGTCAGAGACATGGTCCTTGAGTTCATTCAATGACCGCCCCATGGCGTCAAACAAAGGTGTACAATCATCTGGCTTATAGTCCGTCCACTTCATTTTCTTGTCGCTTTCCACTTTCTGGCGATTCATCACACTTTTGATTCTGGCACTATTAAATGTCACAAACGAAATGAAATGCTGTTGTTCTTGGTGCTCTTTTTGGGCATTTCTGATGGTTTGGAAGGTCTCATTAAGTCCGCTGACTGCCTGTTTTGCGATGGTTGCCATCGACCCGCTCTCATCGAGAATGATGAGATTGAAGACTCTCTGCTTCGTATTGTCCTTTTTCTCAGTCTCTCCTCTCTTCAGAATCTCCACAAACGACTTAGGCAGACTTACGTTGTCCATCTGCATAACCTCTTTGAAGAAAGGGGCCACGAACTCCTCATCAAATCCAGCATTGCCACATCCAACTCTGATAACCAAGAAGGACAGTTCGGGATGTGCTTTAGCGTATGACAGGAACTTGTCTATATGCCGCTTCATATAGGCAGATACATTCTCAACAGCTTCCCCTCTGATATCCACAGGGATGCCATAGCACTGTCCTTGCGGCCCCTCAGCCTGTCCCCAAACGGCACCGAAACGCTGCATGGCCACCAATGATGCCCCTCCGGAATGATATCCTATGAGGTTACTTCCAAATACAAACACTTGCCCGTCCTTAAGGCTCTCTACAAACTCCGGCGTATATGCCGCTTTACCATTCTGTTTCATATTCAAATATTTTTTTTGTATGCAAAATTATAATATATTCTTTTCTTTATCTCATCATTTCCATTCACAAGCCTTGTGGACTTGGCAATTTGCATTTCCAGACCACATTGGCACGTACAAGATCAATCTTCTTAACCTCACCTCTTTTTCCTGAAATGGAATAGTACCTTGCTACGCTTTTTGGTAACAATCCCGAAAAAGCTTTCCTAATTCTGGCACACTTCTCATTGATGGAGTTCAGTGTCGGGTTTGTCACATCTTCAATACTTTGTAGCACTCTGTCTGTAAGACCTGCAGGACGCAGTAGTAGATATAGCAGTGTCAACTCTTTCCTGTAGTCAGAAAGGCACTTCAGCACAATCCCTTCAGGATGTGAGAGGAACAGCAGATACACAGCTTTTACCAATGGTTCCATCTTCACCTCAGTATCTGCTCCATCAGCCAACACAACCTTGTAGTCTTCTGTAACTACCAACTGAGGAAACAGTTCCTCCTCATTCATCGCAGCCACAATCTCAGCTTCATCTACGCCATACGCTTTCAGCTTGCGTACTTTCTCCTTTACCTCGTCCAAAAGAATGGAGCAATGGAACTGTTCCAGTTCTTTTGAAATCAGTAATTTCCCTTGTCGATCCATGTTAGTTTCTTTTAAAATCCCATAGCATCCATCATTGCATCATACATTCGAGGGTCACTGGGCATGTCGCCATACATTCCGTCTGTCAGGGCATCCCAGGAATCTTCTTCAGTCCACTCATAGCCACCTTCATCGTAGCTTTCGCACTCGTAATCATCGTACTCTTCATAAGAGTCATCATAATAATCTCTTGCCATAATCTTTTAGTTTTAATCGTTATTACTCTATTTCTTTACCAAAACACTTTGTGCCGTATGCTCCATCAGATTCTTTTTCAGATATAGCTGGCTCTCTACAATCAGCTCGTAGTCGCATTTGTTTTCGCCCATCTTAATCGTCAATACAAACAATTCAAGGAAAGGCAGGAAGCAGAATAATATGATGTAGAATGCCAGTGATACCTTACTTTGGGATACTACTTTTAAGGTTGCTTCAAGTTCTTCAATAAAACCTGGCGCACGTTGATTCATTTCTTCTCTTACTTTCTCAGCCACTTCTTTCTTATCCTGTCTGAGCTGCTCCAATTGGGTGGAATAAATCTGGATCTGGTCATTGTTGGCTTTCAGCTGCTCTGCCAGGGGATTTGCCAATGTTACAGTATTTACAATCTGAGTCTTAACCTTCTGAGGTTTGCCATTTTCATCTACTCCTACTACCTGCTCTTGGGTAGAGACATTAGTTCCCTTTATAATTGGGCGTTTCTGTAGCTCTTCATTGAGTGCTATTGTCGCCTTACTCAGTGAGTCCATATCTGTAGTGATACGCTGTATGTCACTGTCATAGATGGCTAAACGCTTTGTAATAGTAGCACTAATGACATCTTCTCTGTGTTCCTGGATAGCCTGCTGAATATCGTTGCGGAAGATTATCTGGTCGAAGATACACGAACCCAAGACAGCCATGCATAGTGCGAGCAATACTCTCATAACACTCATCAGTTTGGCTTTGCCTACAGTCAGTATAATGACTCGCTCAACACAAAGGACGATGAACATGAAAGCTATTGACACGCATAACTTAAGCGCACATGACTCGATGTTGATGTATCTGTCTGCAAAGCAATAACCAATGGTGCCCCATAGTATCATCATAATACAGATGGCAGACAGAAGTTTACGGTACTGGCGGTAGCTTGCCTCGCCACACTCATTCAAAATGTTCTTGTCCCAACCGATAAGGAAACAACCAATATTTCTTAAAGTCTTCATAGTTTTCACTTTTTACTTGTTTTCGATAAAGTTGATTGATACTGCAGTAATGCCTTTCTGGAATCCACGACGATAAGATTCTATCATCGTTGTCATTTTTGGATCATCTGCATCAAGTAGTTGCTGCATCTCTTTGATTTCTTCCAAATGCTCTTCAAATGTCTCACGTCTTGCCTGAAGCTTTCCTGCTGCAGCAAGTGCATAAGCTTTTCTGGCATTGTCAATGTTTACATCAATCTCTCGGATGTCGTTCTTGTACCGAAGAATAATGCGCTTAAACAACATTTCTAAGTTATTTCGTATAATCTTCTCCTTTGTATCACGGTAGGTGATGTCGCTATTGACCAATGCATCCTGGAATCCTTCTTCCTCAAAGTTCTTGTGGATGAAATTAAAGATAATGTCAATAGGCATACCGGTACCCCAAGAGATGGTAATCACAGGCTTCTCATCTTCTTTCTTGAGCTCTTCGTGAGCATCCTCTGATGGAGTTGTTTGCTGCTCATTAATAGCCATAGGAATTACATCACTGTTTGCAACTCTCTTACTTCCGAATAAATTTACTAGTTTCATAATTGTTCTTTTTAAATTATTATCTGAATTGATTTGCTTGTATATACCCAATTACCCCAAATGTAAACACGCAAACCACAATAATTTTGAAATTAATTCCCGTATTTGGCATTTTTTAGTATCTTTGCACCCGAAATGTGATATGTGATATGAAACTATTATTGTTTATTTTATTCTGTATTTGGATATACAGCTATTTTAGATTCAAGTCTAAAATATACTATAAGTATCAGATAGTTACGTATTTGGAAACAAAGTACACTTCGACTAAGGACGACTTTACACTTCTCCAATTGGGAAGTGCCTATATGGAGGTCCAATTATATAAGTCGGCAAAGAATTGTTATGAAAAGGTGGACCTTAATAATATTTCTTCAACGATAAAATTCCGATTACCGATGGTAAACGAAGAAAATATTAAAATGGATATAGACTTTTGCGACAAGCCCCTTCCGTGGAGTCATGGCGCAAAAGACCACAATAAAAGCTGGCTACACAATTTCCTTTTATATCGGTTCGGAAGAACGCGAATCAATCTTGTTGACCCTCAAACCGTTTTGGAAGTAAATAGCACAATAAGACAATCTAAGTGGAAACGCTAATTTAGGAGAATGAAGCCTCCCCAATAAATGGGGGAATCATATTCTTTGCGCAATTCATTTTTGCTTTTTGAAAGGGCAATCTCAAAGTCGTCACCTTCAATCAGGTGTCTATATAATGATTCCATGAGAAGGGATGTGTGAAAGTCACTAACATCCCATAAACTCATCAATATTCTTTTAGCTCCAGCTAACTTGAAAGCTCTTTGCAGGCCATAAACACCTTCGCTGACGTGATTATATCCCAGACCAGTTTGACATGCTGAAAGAACGACAAGTTCACATCCGCTTAAATCCATTATTGATATTTCGTCCGAACGCAGAATACCATCGTCGCCGGTTCTTAAATATTTTTGTTCTTGATAAAGGGAATCATTAGTCCAATATTCATTGGCACCTGCAAATAATAAGCCTGACGATTTCATGGGATTGCTAAAATCATCATGCACATTATCAATAAAGAATCCATGCGTAGAAACATGCAACAACCAATCACCCTTTCCACTTCTAAGTTTAAATGATGATTCTGTTGCCTGACTTCCTGTATACAACAAAGTTTGAATATTCTTGTTGATAAACATTTGCGATACAGATTTAACCTCATCGAGGGAGCCAGGTAAAGATCGTAGATTTTCGCCTCTTGTCAATATTCCTCTATCTGTCTGCTGCGTTAACTCATCTTCATTTTCGGAATATTTAACACCTCCCCATAATGACACCTTCTCTTTTCTCGAAAGAGCGACCTTGTTATTGATGGAAATAATATCCAGAGGATTAGAAACAAGACGCAAGAGCCTACTTTCATATAAGTGATGACCTTGTGTGATCATCAGTGATGGTATTGCTATACTATTAAATGTCCCAGTTGTGGTATAGTAAATTGTCCCTTCACCCAAATAGGGTTCTAGCTTCTTCCATATTAGAGTGCTTGCTTTAACCGAAGTGTATAATTCAAAACTATTCTTTTCAACGAGAGCGTCTATTTCTTTAGATGTACATAAAGGTATATAGTTTACCTTGCTGTTTTTGCCCAAAATTAAAGCATACAGCAAGCTATGATCACCTTGTTTGTAATCACAAAACTCAATGACAGACTGGCCTTTTTCTAACTCTTCTTGAATTGCTTCAATATCATATTTTAATGTAGATTTATTGTCGCGATATTCACTGCTAGCTAACGAGAGACGTTTATCCATTTCAGATACCTTCTTTTCCAACTCTAGGCGTTTAGGGGTATTAAGTAACCGTTGTGAGCTGTTCCTGATAATAAGTTCACGTCTATAAGCTATAAGGCTATCGTAAAGTTGAACAAGTTTTTTGTCTGAAGAATGGCTAACTGCATTTCGAATTGCCATATTAGACCGTAGCAACAGTCCTCTTTGGAATAAAGAATTCTCAAAACAGAGTTTTGCAAGTTTGTCAGAGGGGTGTGCGTTAAGAGCGTATTCTGCATACAGAAATGGTAGTTGCAGTTTTTCTGCAAAATATTCTCTTTGCTCCTCGCTCATCGTTAGAAAATTCTGCTCAATTATTTCTTTCATTCCCGTACAGGTGTTTTCCAACTGTGATTCTATATCATCCCACTTGCCTTCTTGCTCCAATATTTTTATATTACGAACGTTATTTCTCAGATACTCTAAGTCATTTTTCGAGTAATTACCATCCATATAATCGTTGTAATAGGCCATCAGACGTTTACAATTGTCCAAATCATGAACTTTATAGCAATAGTCTGCCAATTCACCAAACCCTTTGGAATAAACACTAGTTTTAATGCTCAAGGCAAATTTGACAGCTTGGCTAATATCAACATACGCATTAAATATGTTGTTTTGTTCAAAGTCCCACTTGATTAACCTATTGAAACAACTTATTTTAAAAGCAGGATTATATGAATTGTTTTCAAGAATTTTTGCTATATAATCCCGCATTAGGGTAATGGATTCAGATGGACTTTCTTGATAATTGATTCTTATGGACAAATCCTCCAGAGCTTCTTTAGCACTAAAATCTTTTATTAATAGGGAACTTAAAAAACCTTGCTGTTCTGCAAATAAGGAATCTATCAGCTGAATCGCGGATTCATTGTACGATTCCCGCATTTTTTTATAGTATATTTTGGTTCGCTTCTCATCCCCAATCTGTTCATATATATCCACCAACTCTTTGGCGACATTGAAATGCGTCATGTCAACAGTCAAAACCACCAGCGCTTTATCTACTTTATCAATATACTTCTTCGGCACATTTTTGAGTGGGTCGGCATATAATTCAAGAAGTATTTTTTCTGATTTGCCATATTCTCCCACATGTTTATAGCAATCTGACAGAGCAAGTTTATACTGAAACGAATTAACTGATTCATTTATCAGTCGTGGCTTCATCTCCATGAGATAAATGGCATTATGGTATTGCCTGTTTTCAACCATATTACTAAACATTTTGTAGGATAGTGCATCATCTATCCTATGCATCTCATCGGTAAAGGCTTTTTCTGCAATGAAGAGTAAAATGACAACAGAAACAAGAATTCCGCCCATAATCATCAAAATATTAGCCAACAGTTTTACTAAATAATGGAAATTTAGTCTCCAAGAGCCTATTTTTTCATTTTTTGTTGCTTTTACTCGATTAATTTTCATATTTTTGCACTATGAATCTGTTTTTAATTATTGGAATCCTAGCATGGCTGGCTTTTTGCTTGTTTTTGTTCATAGTTCTATATGACCACTATGTTCTTAAGAAACCTATGCTATCTGCTTTATCTTTAAGAATCCAGCAAGTTTTCTTCTCAACCTGTTTAGGGCAAGTTGTTTTCGCTATTGTCATCGCGTTAGCCATATTCATACTTTATTCCATTCTTTTCGATAGTTCACTATTTTAGATTAAAATCCACACTATTCATATATTGAATTAGTTCATCTCTTGAAATAAGAGTTGCAGTATCTCCTATCACCGACAAAATAGCCACCTTCTTTGATTTGTTGTCAAAAAAAGCCGCACTCATGAAGAAGGATTCGGATAAAGAATCACTTTTGCTTATTATTCTATATTTTGAGCAATAGAGTCTTTTCCCTGAAAGTAAGGTGTCTATATGAGATATTTCCTCACTAGCATAATAACCTCCAGACATCATTTCCCGACCCAACATTTCATTATAGGTTAATCTGTCAGAATTATCCATTAACATACTTGCTAAATGTATTCGACAGCTATCTTCGGTTATATAAATCACATCAGAAGAACTTTTTTTTAGAACGTGCCACGTATGTAGGGGACTAGATTTGTAAAACCCATCAGTAATCTCACCTTTTCTTAATTCTATCTGTGTTAAAGGAGTTTGCTTACTGTTGTTCCTTATTTCGAAATTTCTATAAATCAGTACGGCAAACCATAGCAAATAGGACCAAAACAGTATTTTCCCAAAAGTCCCCCAAAACCATTTTTTACGAAAGCCCTCGGGATATACGTTTTTTATAGTCTTTGACTGTAGCATATATATCCAAAAGAAGAAGGTGTAAATTACAGGAAGTAATGCTACTATTATAACATATCCCATTCCTGCCGGCCCAATCCTATCATAAAAACCACAAAAAGAATAAAAGAAACACATCCATAAAGACCATCTCATAGCACTTACGGCGCAACGATGCCCCCTTAAAGCTAATGTGATTGCTTTAATTCCGTACAGCGTACTGAATACGCTTATGGCTCCATCCCATATTACGGCCCACCATGGAATATCGGGAGTTAATATGAAATAGTTAAAATTGTAGGAGAATAAATGCATCAGACTTGATGCACCTAAGGTCATCAATACGACGAAATAGAAATATAGCAGTATCGTAAACTGAAGAGTAGGCTCAAACTCTTCTACTTTCATCTCATCCTTTTCCATAACACCCATATTATAGACATTAAAACAAAAGCAAATATGAGAGTCCATATAAACAAAGATTTTGATTTCTCCTCATAAACAGGAGGAATCAGAGGAAGCCCTAAACTATCCGCGTCAAGTGATAATTCCAACGATGTACGTAATTTGGGCGTTTGAAACGGCATATTTTCTCTCATATTAGATTTGACTGCTCTTATGAATGCAACAATGTCACTAAAATCACTATCTCCATACGCCTTAGATATACAATATGATAAAGAACCATAGTTAACTCCATCTATCAAGATTTCTCTGTTGACTTCATGCTGCCCGCATGCACTGAGATATAACACATCAGCAAGATTGTTTTTCTCGATTCGGGAAGTGTCATCTTTTGAAGTAGTCAACAATGAATCGTTTAGTTCCTCGGAATCTACACCAAAAATATCACTCGTTCCTCTAATTACATACTTTTTCTTGTCATCACTTGTAGCTCTATCCATATTACCGCTATGGCATGCATCAAGCGTAATGACAACTAACCCATTGCTGCCGATTTTTTTGCGTAGGCGACCTATATAGTACGATAATTCATTATCTGTAAGATGGTTCTGGCCTACATACTTCTTGCTTTTTTCTTTTTGAGCATCGTAAGGGATAAATGCTTCGTCCAGATTGTCATCTTCTAATGGATCTGAAGTTAGCATCTGCTGACCATGCCCAGAAAAATGTACAAGAATTGTATCTCCTTGCTGTGCAACCCTGATCATCTTTTTTAAAGCACTATCTATCCCTTTCTTTGTTGCATTTTCATCTATAAGGCATGTTATATCATTTATTTCCGACAAAGCCTCTTTTAATAATGCAATATCATTACATGATGCTAACTTGCACCAACCAGATTCTTTGGGATAGTTAGAAACTCCTATAAGTAACGCTCTTTTGTATGCCAAAGATTCCGTTGGAATCAATAGGAATAGAATCAATAAATATAACAACCTATATAATCTCATTGTAGATGCGTTAAAACATTAGTTTCATGCATTTGGATTTGATCCAATGCACTTTCTACAAACTCCCTTCCGCAATCTATTTGGTTAAAAGTGGACCAACTCCTGGCATTCGTGAACAACTTTTTCCAAACATTCTCACGACGGAAACATTGATGGTTTAACGTGACTGTTATATGCCCGGTACTATAATAGAATTGAATTAATATACTGGGGCGGTCTGGATCCATCATGTTTGCTAACCGTGGATCATCATCAAATAATGTCAATTCTGCATTGCCATTAAACAAACCTTCGTTAATAGTTTCCATAAAGGTTTTGAATCTTTTTTCAATAGGAAGTTTGCGTAAATCTCTTTTATCCATCATCAACTGACGGATAAAAGGAACCGTTACGATAAGCAATAAAATGATTGCTATAAATACTATTGCTTTCACCATATATGCCAATCCATTTTAATTCTGCAAAGATACGAAAAAAATACTATATAGACAGCAATAATGGAAAAAATATCTTCTTTTTATGCCTGATAATACTTTTCATGGACATAATTGAGTATCTTTTCCATCGTCATGCATACCTGTCCATCCCATTCTGCTTCAATGTAAGGATAGTACTCATAAATATCATAGTCATTTGTATGCCATGTTAGCTGCACTCCATTTGGCAGGTACACATACACTAAATATGAAGCATTCTTTCCTGCAGCATCGTTGATACCATACCTCCATCCTAACAGGTCGAGATAATATGACATCTGAAATAACAGGCGTGACTTGCGTTCATAGATTACTCCCTTCATTTTCCCTCTATTCTCCTTGGCCGATAGATTAGCAAACTCAGTTTCCAAGAGCATTAAGGTTAATGTCAACTCAGGATCCTTGCTGATTTTTGCCTCCTTTCTCAACCTACTGAGAACCTTTCTTAATCCTATTCCCAAAGCATCCTTCTTGAACATGTTTAGCTTCTGGAGGCTAAGGTCATTCTGAGAGTTGCTCTTTTGGCTTTTCTCTTTCTTGTCTTGGATGATTGAGTCAAGGCGAATTTTTAGCAAGGGATTATGCGTCTCTTTTGAGATTATTATTAACTCATTGGTTTTATAACCAAATACAGAGAAAGCATCAGCCTCCTTCTTGTTCCTATTATACATAGAGAGTACGGTACTCTCAGGAATCTGGCCATTTAGATAGCCGTTTCTAACCTTCTTGCCTACACCATATAAAATTGAACTTTCCATATCACTTGTTTTTATTCTTTTATACGGTAAAGACAAGAAGGTAAACATCTTTTTCTTTATTTTTCTTAGAAAGTCTGATTCTTGATTACTTTTACCAGATGATTATATGCTTTTCTGTCAGTCTTAAATGCTGATGATAATCTTTCCTGGAATGTGTCGGTATCTGCTTCTGAATTGAAACACTGGATAATGTCTGGTATCTCGTTACCGTCAATATTTAAAAGTTGTTTTTTGTTCTGCATGAGTATCCTTAACATCACAATACCCTTCTGATAATGAGGAAGGTTAGTGATGAGCTTCTGCATGATTCCAAGACCTGAATCTTGAGTATGCAACTCGTTGGTTATCGCGATCTGGTAGTAAGATTTTGCATCAAACTCATCATTTAACGACTGACCAAGCTGACCATGAATGGTGTCAGCATCTTCCCAACGCTCCATCAGTGCGTAAGCTCTGGCTTTCACATAGAGGGCCTCTCGGCATTCTCGGTGCCAGAGAATAGAATCAGAATATCTTATGGCTTCAGCGTATCTTCCTCCATATAGGCAGAAAACAGCATTGAGAAATAGGATAGAGGTCGTTTCCCCTTTCAGAAGTGGTACAGTTTGCGTCCTTCCAATTAAACATGAATCGTCAATTACGATACTCATCATCTTCCCAATTGTCTCAACAGAAGCCTTATAATCTCCACTTGTAGCACTCTTCACTGCGACCTCCAAGCACTTTTTTGCAGCAGCATCATAATCACGTGCCATTAAGAACGGATATATTTCCGTGCCTATTTCTAGCTCCTTTGTAATAACATTGCTGTCATTGAATTGTGATGCAAAACTGTTGATTTCCTTCGATTGCCATACATACGACTGCTTTATAGGGCTAGAAAGAGATAATCCTTCCAAGGATCTCACCCTACTCAGTGCTACATATAGTTGGCCTGGCATAAATATGCCATGCGTCAGATCTAAGTTCATCCTGTCAAATGTTAGGCCCTGACTCTTATGAATGGTGATAGCCCAGGCCAACTTAAGTGGGTACTGGATGAAAGTACCGATGACTTGTTTTTCTGTACTTTTTGTTTTTTTGTCATATATGTACTTACAATTTTCCCATGAGGTCATGGGGATGGGGTATTCCTTCCCTCCCTCGAGTTTCACATATATTTTGTTATCTTCTAATTTAGAAACTGTCCCCAAGGTGCCATTTGCCCATCGACGACTAGGATCATTACGGCAAAGCATGACTTGAGCCCCAACCTTCAATGTGAGATGTTGGTCAACTGGGGCTTTTGAAAGATCGAATTCTTTCTCAATCTTAGCATCGTAGGAGAATGCCGGATTATTTATTTTCTCCAACTCAGCATCATTAATCGCTTTAGCCTCCTTATTAAAGGCAGACAAAGTGATAGCAAGCTTCTTATCATCACGTTCTCTAGCTATTCTCCCATTTAACACAGCCAGATCCTGATTATAACTGACACCTGAGCGAATGTGATTAAGAACAGCCAGAAAATTCTCGTCATCCTGACGATAAACCTTCTGAAACTCTATGGTAGGCAAGGTCATCCTTCTAAAAACATCTGCCTTGAAGAAATACGGCAACCCCTCTCCATACATGCTTTTCATCATCTCTGCATCTTCTCCAGCCCTTACCACTGGAGGCAATTGGAACATGTCGCCTACAAAAACTATTTGTTTGCCTCCAAAAGGAAGAGTAGTGTGATTAAACCGACGTAGGTTATAATCAATGGCATCCACAAGGTCACATCGCACCATTGATACTTCATCAATAATAATGGTATCGACATGCATCATCATAGATATCTTCTCCTTGTTGGCCTCTGTTTTTGTCCCGGGGCCAAGAATGTGAAGTGGAAATCCGAAAAACGAGTGGATAGTCTCACCACCAGCGTTAATGGCTGCAATACCCGTTGGAGCAAGAATGATGAAGTTCTTGTCAATTTCTTTTTGAACGCGGCGAAGAAAGGTCGTCTTTCCTGTACCGGCACGACCTGTAAGGAAGAAACTCGTATTTGTTTTCTCAATAAGGTCGTATGCTTGTTGTTGCTGTATTGTATTCTCCATTTTTTCTTTATTTTGTACCGAGAAGTGGTAAAAGTCCTTGAAGTCTTGGATTGTAGTTGTCTGAGAGGAAACTGGTGTAGCTAGCTTCAATATGGCGCTTTGCTTCCATCTTTACTTGTTCTTCTGAGACACTGATGTGCTGCAACTTCATTTGTCCTTTGAAATATTCCTGAAGAATCTTTTCAGTCTCTTTTTTGATTAGTTCTTGGTCGTAGAAGGTCTTGTCAAACTTCCGAGTACCAATTAACACTTTGTTGTTACCATCAAATGCATATACGTCAATGCAGTCGATGTATTTCCATGTGTGATAATGGCCGAAAGTTTCAACCACCGCCACCCGGTCTGTGAAACGAAGCCCCTGATAATAACGATGTCCTGATGCACTTTCGTACTCGCTGGATAGGAACATCTTGTCTCCTTCATTCCAAATCGGCAGCTTGACCCTAGAATTTCCAATAGTGGGCAATATGCTGTCGAAAACATTGTTGGTTACATTTGCTAACTGTGCCATAACTCTTAACTCTTAAAAAATTAAACTTATGCAAGAAATCTCTGAGGATTGTTGCGGAGTGCTTCTCCCACTACCTGACTGGCGAATCCTGCTAACTGTATTTCATTGATACTGGTACTACCCATTAATCTCATCTGTCCTACCAGATATTCCTTTACCATATTCTGGCACTCTGATTTGGCATATTGCTCAGAGAAGCGCTGAGAGTAATAACTACGTGAGGAAATGAGTTGTTTTTGATTACCATCGTAGCCGTAAATTCTTATGCCATTGAGAAATAGATGAGCATACCCCTGGCCAAAATCATAGTTGATGATAATGCGATCAGACAGCCGTATACCCTGATAATAGGTATTCCCTGCAGCGCTCGTATAACCTGAAGACAGGAAAATGTTGTTCTGACTGTTATAAGTCACTTGGCTTCCAGACATGGCCGGAAGAGCCTTTTCTACCAATGAAATTAAATTTGTTTCCATAATTATTATTTTTTTGTTTATCTCTATATACGCTTTTTGTCGAAATGTAAACATCTTGGTTTTCAGTCCTGATTAATCATTTACTGAAACAATGAGCATGGCCGTCATATAAGCACGTTCTAAAAGTCTTTTGTCTTTGTATAAAAGATCTACAAACTCATCTTGTTCTTCAGGAGACATTTCTCCCTTCAGGTAATGATCAATCAATGAATCCATATCATCTGTCGTTTTATATACCATATTGGTTCTTCATTTTATTTGTTGTTTGATTCTATATACCAAACTTTATAAAAGGTAAACAATGGGAGCCTAAAAATAAGAAAAAGCGCATTCTAATCTATAAAAAAAGTAGAAGATGGTTACTTTTTATTCATATTTGAAGCTTATTTGCTATTTTTTTTATATTTTTGCACAATTAATTGATTCTCAAGATGACTGTTAGTATCAACGAAAGGCAACTGAATGATTTCTTAAGTATGCAATGGGACAAAGGCATGGCATACTTAAAGACACGGTTTGATTCACTTCGCTATGAAGAGATGGAGGATGTCATAATCGATTCTATGACAGCTCTTGCAGAAAATGTCAGAAACGGAAAATATCAAAAAGGTGATGCCGACCTTGGGACATATTTTATAGCTATCTGCAGGAATCAAGCATTAAAAAGGGTCTCAGGAGGGAGCCATACAACTTTTATTTCTTTAATCGACAACAGGAGAACAACTAGTGACGACGATGTTAACTTAAGTGATGAGTTAGACTTCAATATTCTATCTAAAGAACAATACATTCAAGAAAACATTAACAATCTAATTGACTTGTATGATGATAGCGCAGAAACAAGAGAATCAAAAATACAAGCAGTGCAAGACATAATTAGTCTTTTGACTGCCAAGTGCCAACAATTAATATGGGGTAAATACAGAGATCACATTGCAATGAAGGATCTTGCAGAATTGCTCGGCCTTAAAAATGCGAATGTAGCTAAAACATCATTGAGTAGATGTTTAGACCAATTTGAAATTAATTTTAAGAAACGAATAAAATAGGGAAAGTATGGAAGTAGAGATCAATACCCAAGATGACATCATTAACCGCTATATAAGTGGTGAAATGAGCGAAGAAGAGAAATCCGACTTTCTCAAGAGCCTTGAAACTGACAAAGGCTTAAAGCTAAGGGCTCAAATGGTGGGTCTCATTGCCAGAGAGATACATCATGTTAATAGTGAAGAGACTATTATAGATGCATTGTCTAAAACGAACAAGGATGATTTTCGCAAGACCCTGCTGAAACTGAAGGAAGAAAAGTCCGCTTCAGAAAATGTTGCCTGCTCTATTGAAGATGGAATTTGTATTAGTAAAGACGAGCAGAGGAAAAGAAAAGTGCGCAGGGCAGTTTATTCAATTGCTGCAAGCCTCATAGCATTATTGGGATGTTTTTCAATATATCAATATTTCAGTGAGCCAGACTATGCTACTTTAGGGGCCAATCAAATTGTTGTAACCCAATTCCGCAGTGCAGGAGATGCTGAACTTGCAAGTAACCTTTCCGTTTTGTCTCAAAAGATAAAAGAGAATACTGATATAGAGTTAGTTATAACACAATTGGACGAATATTATTGGCATGGTGATGATACCATGTTGAAAAACTATCGTAATGATATCGGTTGGAATCTTGCAATTGCCTATCTGATGAACAATGATAAGGATAATGCAATAAAGGTTCTCAACAATATCATTAAGGAGAATTCTAGCAGAGAGCATGTCGAACAGGCAAAGAAGTTGTTAGACGAGATTAACGATTTATGAGTATGGTACAGAAAGGCATAAATTACCTCTTAAGATTTTTGGGAACAATTGTACTTAGTTCGGCAATATGTATCTCACTTAGTTGGATATCTGTAGGCGTACTTTATTTGGTAATGACCCTCGTACCACGATTTATAAGTAACATGTTCAACTTCACGTCTGCCGATGTTGCTTCTGATGTGGCGAAAGATATTTTGATTCCCGGATGGGGTACACTCTCATCTATTGTTAATGATCCAAATTTCTCTACTAGAGTTTCTATGATATTGTACACAATAATAGTTGTTATAGCATTGGGCATAGTATTTTATTTAGCTAATCTGTTGATAAAAGTCGTGAAAGGGAACAAATTCTTCACCATTATTTTTTCAGTTGTCGCTGTAATGCTTGTTCTATATACTTTTGTCTTGATGTACGGTGGAGGTGATTTTTATGGTATTGAAAAGGGCTGGGGATTCTATTTGACTTCTATAATTATCTTTGGTATACTGGTGATAATAAAGGTCGGAATAGCAATTTCGTTATGGAAAGGGGAAGAGTTGTAAAACCATCTTCCCCTTTTCTGCTTACATAATTTTCATTATCTTCTTTACTTCATCTGGAGTGAATTCTATAATCGCTTCAGTATCAGGAAAAGAAAACACTTTTTTTATGCCATAGTTGGACTTGTAACATAAAGCTATGTTGTCTCGTTCCGGATTCTCCGGATCTAATAGTAGTTTAAACTGATGATTTTTAGACTCACTAACATCCAAATTATGATCCATTGGAGGTTCTTTAGAAAAACTGAACGGAATAATTAAATAATTTCCTTCTATCCTTAATTTCTCACAAGTCATTTTATTCTGAATAGTATAAGGATATGCGAGGTTCTCAAATTGAGTGAAGGCCTTCAATCGATCTATATTAGAAAAGCCGTTCTTAAAAAGATGCTTAAAGGAAGAGTAATCTACTGTTCTATCAATCGTCTCCTTGTCCTTTTCATTCACGAGAGTTATTGATACAGAAACTCCTTCACGAATAATATCATCTGTCATCCATCTAAATATACCGCATTGTTCTTCAAAGAGTCTTATGGCAATGATGTTTGCCCATGAAGGATTTTTTGAATCGAATTTTTTCAAATTCATTTCTTGATCATTCGTTATGACGGTAAAGCACAACTGTTTTTTTGAGTATTCTGTCTTCACAATATTTCCTAAATCTCCTAGAGAAACAGATTCTCCACCATTGACTTCATTGACAAATTCACTAATGTCATTATCTTGTTCAAGTGAAGAGACATCATTTAATGCCACATTCAGGATTTCGTTTTTGTTTTTTTTGTCCAAACGAATTCTTACTATATTATAGAAAGGGTCCCCAAAATAATATACGACTGATTTCCCTGTTGGAATCAAAGCTCGGATACTATCATTTAATATGAAATCCTTCAATGCTATGTTCTTTTTCGGCTCATAATAGATGTAATCGACAAGGGCTTCCATGTTTAGTGAGTCATTGCCTATTGCTCCCGTCAACTTTTTTGTTGCCATTTTGGCAACATAACAATCAATAGTTCCATCCTCAAATCTGTATTGATATATATCATATCCTTCAACAGCTGCTACATCATCAGCATCCAATATTGTATCTGGTTTCCCATGATCTTTTACTAAATCCTCTACTGAAACCTTGTCAACAAAACCCTTGAAAAAATCCATTTTCAAGTCTTTATATACATTACTTGAATTATATGAAACAGGGCGCTCTGCTTCAATCATATCTACAACGCCACAAGAAACGAAGGCGCTTGTCATTATTACCACTGACAATAATCTAATAAATATTCTTTTCATTTTGCCGAAATGATTAAACGTCCTTATTTTATAATACCATATATATCCCACTCATCAGCCTTCTTTTTGATAACGGTCAGTATTTCTTCCTGACTCATACTGATAGGGAAATCCCACATTTTCTTTGAATTTTCACCTCCTTCCAAGTCAATATGTGCCTGATATTTCACATTCAACGTCTTGAACGTTGGCTGTATTATAACTGACCACAACCCACATTCTCTGTTAAAAATGGGATCAACAAAGGTTCCACCTACTGTAACGAGATCCTTATTGTTCTGGGTTATTCTCGCACTCTGATATTCTAATAGACCATCAATCAGTGTTTTATATATGGTCAGTACACCTCCTTTAGATTCGATGACGTTTCTCTGCGTCCTAAAATCCAACAAGAACTTTATAAAAATGAAAAATATTGCAGTAGCAATAATACCAATTAACCAAATCATATTTTAACTTATGAGTTTTACAATTCCCCATATAATAAGGGCGATAACAATAATAACAATCAAGCAACATCCTTTTGCTCTTTTTTCTCTTTCTTGGCGAGCATATTGTTTGTAACATGATTTACATACGTGATAAATGGCTCCACTATGCGGGTTTTGAAGCTTATATTCCAACTCATCCTCCTTAATGGAGCACATCGGACATTTACCATTATCTATTAAGCCAATACCTTTTAAATAATCTACTGCTTTGCTATCAAAGACAATACCCCCTCCAAAAGTGGATTCATCGGGCTGATATTCAGATGATTCTCCATGAAATTCCTGCCTAAAACCAGCATCATTTAATTCTTTACAAATCGCAGACTCGTATTCTACTTGAGACATTGCCTTTACTTGCTCCCTTGTATATTTTTTCATACCTAATCGCATTATACGTTAAACATAATTATCAAAGAAAGAACCAATGAAACTACACTGTATAATATCATGAGACCTGCAGCTCTGCGATACAGCTTCCCATTATCCATTGTCAACTCAACAGCATTCAGATTAAAAGAACTATGCTCAAACGTTTGATGATTAGGTAATTGAAAAATCCTTTCGATAACATACCCAATTATATTCCCCACAGTTATACCTGCCAAGAAAGCTAAGATAGGGATCCACCAATCAACTTTAAAGAAAAGGAAAATCGGGGTTACAAAAAAGGAACACATACCAGGGAAGCAAATAAAGCCTAGACACCCAACTGCTCCGCTCTGAAATTGCATCATAGTTGGAGTCATTTCTTTATTTAAACTCAGATAGTATAGTGCACTTTTTATTAGGTTATATAATTTTACAGCACGGAATATGAAACCTACAACCAAGGCTGTCAGTATAATAATTGTTATCGTACCCATAGCTCAAAAATCCAAGTCCATAAAATCTCTGTCATACAAATAATCTCTATCATCCATATAATCTTCTTCAGGTCCCCTTCTCATCTCATCCCAATTACTAAGATATTCTCGGCCCTTTTTATCTAGGACATTTTCCAGTAACTGTAAATAATCAGAATTAGAGAGACCACATTTTTGGATCATAGCATAGTCATGTTTAAGTGAATCGTATGTTTTTGCGATTGCATGATAAACCACCACTCCAGCTATCATTGGATTTTCAACCCCTTTAGCTGCAGCCATTATTGACTTGTCGAAATAATCCCCAAGCATTTTTTCAGGCGATTTGGAAAAATAATCAAAGATACCCATATTAACCTTAATTTAAATTGTTTTTTATGATGCAAAATTACGAAAAGATTCCAATATTATCTGCAATGAGGGTTTCACAAGCCTTGTGAAAGGCGCATTTTGTAGATTCTGATTGCATCCTGCATGATGTCATAGTGGTCAAATGCCAGATGTGGCAAGTCCGACAGTGGCCACCACTCGGCTTTGGCTGCATCATCCTGGCCGGTGACAAAGATTGGTTCATCAACGATAGCGAGGTAAGCAACGGTGATAGTCCTACCTCGTGGGTCACGGTCAACCTTGGAGTAGGCTCCTATCTGCTGAACCTTCGACACACGAAGCCCAGTTTCTTCCTCCAGTTCTCGGATGGCGCATTGCTCCGTGGTCTCGTCCATATTCATGAAACCACCGGGGAAAGCCCAGCCTCCCTTGAAAGGCTCATCACCTCTTTGGATAAGCAGCACTTTCGGTTCTGCTTCTCTCGTTATCACGATACAGTCAGCTGTTACTGCCGGTCTTGGATATTTGTATGTGTATGCCATTTCTAATATCTGTTTATATGTTTGTAGAACTCTGATACTACCTCTTCCATTTCAGCAGGCAGGCAGCCAAGGATTGCCTGTTTCATGTCATCTGGTATGTCCCAAATGGCTTCAGCGATACTGCCTACGATGGCACCAAGTGTATCTGCATCCGCACCCAGACTTACAGCTCTTCGGATAGCGTCCTCAAAACCCTTGCTTTGATAAATAATCCAGAGGGCTACAGGAACAGTTCCTTGACAAGTCTCGTCAAATCGGTTCTCCACATCTTCTTTTCGGAAGTCAAAGAAGTAATGTGAAAAACTTGTAGCATGACCCATCAGTTCTTTCATGCCACAAATATCATAATGAATCTCTTCACGAAGTTTTCTTGCCATCAATACCGTCAAAGCCACGGTCTGTGCACCTTTTATTCCTTCAGGGTGATCATGGCTACAAGACGCTGATAGTCTAGCGTGTTCTAAAACTTCTTCCCTGTTGTCAAACCACATGCCAATAGGACTTACTCTCATGGCACTTCCATTCCCAAAACTGCCGTATGGCTGGGGATTGTCACTCCTTACCCACTGCGCGAAGCGTCCACCATAGCCGCCCATTGGATTAGGGTACTTACGGCACCAATCATGAATGTATTTGCCGTAGTCATCCGAGCCATGAAGCAATGCATCAGCCACAGCTACCGTACAGATGGTATCATCCGTATACCCGTTCTCATCGGATAACCACTCAAAGTTGTAGTCATTCGTGGGGTTAAACTCCCATCTGCTACCAACTATATCACCAATTATTGCTCCAATCATACCTTATTATATATTTATGTGGCTGCAAATTTAAACCGAGGTTGTCTCAATTCGTGGCACATCCGGGATAATTTTCACTTTACTGCTCGAATTATTTCCTTCCTGCATCACCTGGATCTGTACGGGAATACGGTCTTGCAGTTCTTCCACATGGCTGATAATACCCACATGGCGACCTGATTTTGAGTGCAGAGAGCGAAGGGTATTCACGGCATTCTGCAATGGCTCACCACTCAGTGTTCCGAAGCCCTCGTCAATGAATAAAGTGTCAACGGCCAACTGCTGTCCGATATCACTTAAGGCCAGGGCCAACGACAGAGACACGAGGAAACTCTCACCACCTGAGATGGTACTGGCGGCACGGCTGACGTAGCCTTGATAGGCATCTTCGAGCATGATGATAAAGGTGCCAGGAGATACTTTCAGCGTATAACGGTCAGTTAAAGTTTTCATATAAATATTTGCTGCAAATATCAGGCTTTGAAGTACATAGCTTTGCGCTATCTTTCTAAACTTACTACCTGAAGCATCGCCTATCAGGGCGTTCATTCGACTCCACTTCTGGTAGTCGGCCTTCTTGTTGTCAGCATCTGCTTTCATCGCGCCAAGACGCTGCTTGTTTTCACTGTCCGTCTTCAGTTCCTGACTAAGTGCACCTTTCCTGACGTTGGCTTCAGTCATCTGTCTATCGTACTCCTGAACCCGTGATTCCAGTGACTCTACAGTATCTTCCTCTGCAAATTCTGGCTTATTCTGCTGATGTTCCTCCTGCTGTTTCATCACAGCCTGCAACAGCGTCTTCTGGGTCAACGCATTACTCCGCGCCTCGTCCAATGCTTTGTCCTTTTGAGTAATCTCCTGGGCAGAATAGGCATTGAGGGTCGTTAGTACGTCCTCATTTATTCCTTCATGTTCTGCGCAGAAACCATCTATAAGTTTCTGGTTCTCCTCGGCAGAAGTAGTCAGCTCCTGCACATCCTTTTGCTTAGCACCGATAAGTTCCTTGGCAACGACTATCTTGTGCTTACAGGCTTCAACGGTTTCTCTGCTTCTGTCCACGATACCTTTCTTGTCATCCCAATCATTCCTCAGCGCATCCAGTTTCTCTCTCAGTTCCTTGACCTCTTTCTCTTTCTGCTCACCGTCTTTAATCTTACTTTCCATTTCACCGAGAGCCAGCTCGGTCTTGTTCTTCAGGCTTTTCAGCATAAAGTGAACGTTTTCATCCACGGATTCAATACCACATGCCTTACAAGCCGCTGCCAGTTTCTGTTCTGCTATCTGTACTGACTGGTCTTTCTCGAGATTCTCTTTATCCCGATTGTAGGCATTAGTAGCTGTCTTGACTTCCGCATCCAGCTTGTTTTTCTCCGCAACTATGGCATTAAATCCCTTCTCTGCCTCCTTGAACGACAATGTCAGGCCAGCTACCAGTTCTGCCAGCTCCTCTTCATGGGGTAGCTCAGAGACGATTTCCTGTCCGCAGACAGGACATTTGTCACCCACATGCAGTTTCTGACGCATGGTCTTGGCGAACTTGTCGATGGTATCTTTCTGCTTATCCAGCAGTTCCTTGCAGGTGTTCATCTTGACCTCTGCATCGTGTATCTTTGCAGGGTACTCATCCTGTTTTTTCTTGCTCTCCTCAATGCTGACCAGCGACTTTGCCAGGGCCAGACGGGCATTTTCCACCTTTTCCTTAGTCTCTGCTACCGATGTTACCAGTTCATTGGCGGTCTTGATGTTCTGCTGCAGATCCTTCGCTTCTTCCCGCTGTTTGCGCAACCCCGAAAGGTTCAGGGTAGCCAAATTAGCCTCCTGAGATTGCAGTGCTACCTGTTGTCTTTCAAACAGTACCTTTGCCGTCTCAGCCTCTTTACCCGCTTTTTCAAATGCAGGATTCAGGGTCTCAGCCAGCTTCTTGTTTTCAGCATCAATGATATCCTGTTGTTTGCCTATTGCCGTCTTACCCTCTTCGATATCTCGTTTGGCCTTGTTCTTTGTGGTCAACCAGCTTCTGGCTTCAATCGTTGCCTGCCACTGACTTACCAGCCCTTCTTCTTTCTTGAAGTCCTCGCTTTGTGTGATGACAGCAGCTTTCACACTATCTTCAGTAGCCTTCTTCACCTTTCCGGCCAGTTCAGCATCCGTCTTCAGCCAGTCGCATTTCTTCTTGTCCGTATCATGCTGTGTCTTGACTTCCTGATACCGAGTTTCCAAAGCCGCGATTTCCTCCTTCTTCTGGGCAATCACCTCTTCTGAGAATGTCTGGACGTTCTTCACCAGCTGCTCAGCATCCTCCCACAGGCGTTTCTTCTGATTGGTGATTTCATAGACCTTGGCACCAATCTTTGTATAGACGCTCACACCCGTTATCTTCTCCAGAATCTCAGCTTTCTCGTCGTCCTTACTGTTCAGGAAACGGGTAAACTCACCCTGTGCCAACAGTGTGGTACGACAGAACTGCTTGAAGTCAAGTCCGATGGCTGCATATATTTCATCGCGAATCTCCTTGTCCTTGTTTAAACAGAGATTTGTATCAAGATTGTGTAGCAGCCACTCCTTCGACTTCAGATTGCCCGTAGCCTTGTTCCTGGCACGGGCTACCGACCAAGTGGCCTCGTAGCTGACACCATTACTGCCGATGAAGGTCAGTGTGACAAAAGCCTCGCCAGTATTCCGGCGCATCAGCTGCCTGGGGTCATCAATCTTCACTGGCTTTTCACCATCCTGCGTGTCGCCCTGCATTTTGGTAGCATCGAGACGTGGCGTATCTGCATACAGGGCCAGACAGATGGCATCCAGTATGGTAGACTTGCCTGCTCCCGTCTTTCCCGTTATCAGGAACACCTCACTGTCTGCCAATGGCTGTGCGTCAAAGTCAATCGTGGCATCCTCTATCGATGCGATATTGTGTATGGTCAGTTTCTGTAGCTTCATAGTTCCTCCGTTTTCAATTGCTCCAGTGTCTCGTTGAACATGCTCTGCATCTCGCTGTCAAAGTCGATGCCCAAGTCCTCAGCATACCTCCGCGCAATGTCTATAGGCTCCTCTGCCTGGAATTCCTGTACGCTGAGCATCTTGGCTTCAGCCCGTCTTACAGCCTTGCGTCTTGCATTGATACAGCAGAACCGGCATTGCTTTTCATCCGTCAGCAGTTGTGCCTCTGCCTGGGCCTCCAATGGCAGGAAGTCATCCACCTCTACATTCAGACGGATATATGCGGGGATGTTTTCCGGGAACTTCACCAGCAGTTCCTTTGCCTCTTCCCATTTTGTAAAGCCGTCCGTTGGCAATGTCACCAGCGGATGCGGGTTCTCTATCTCTATCTCCGTCACTGTTGGCTTCTCACCGTGACTGCCAATCTCCACCATACTCACTGAGTGGGTGAAGGTCTCATCAAAGCTGACGGGTAGGGGAGTACCGCAGTATCTCACGTTGTGCTTACCGCTATGTACAAACTGCCCGTGGTGGATATGTCCCAGTGCCAGATAGTCATATCCGTCACCCATCTGAGCCAGATCCGTAGCGTCGATTCCTCCCACGATAGCATCTGTGGCATGGTCATGACCTGTGAAATCACAGCCTCTCACGGTAGTGTGCGCTGTCATTACAACAGGCAAGCCCGCTGAGTTTCTTTCTTTCACCAAGTCTGACAACTGTTGGAAGAACCCTTCTGGCATATTCCGTTCTGTACAATAGGGGACAGCTATCACATAGCCTTTGTCTGGCACCTCTATGATGTGCTCATCAGGGTTCTCACGCTCTATTTGACCGATGGCATACACATTCAGTTCACGCCAAGGCTGCTGGAATATCTCATGCCTGCTACCGCTGTCGTGGTTGCCAGCTGTCATCACGATGACCATTTCTGGGTAAGCCTTGTGGATGTCCAGCAATGCATTCGTCAGCATGGTCTGCACCGCTGAAGATGGCTGTGGTGTGTGGTACACGTCGCCACACAGCAGGAACACGTCGGGCTTCTGCTCCTTGACAATCTGAACCATCTGGAGCAACATCACCATCTGTTCCTCTGTCCTGTCATAGTTATAAAGCGTATGACCAAGATGCCAGTCACTTGTATGTAGTATCTTCACTGCTTATTGGTTTTCGTTATCGTTTTGGTTTTCGTTCACCTCCGGTTCGTACATCTGAGCCGCCTCTAAGTGCATATTATAAATCTCTTCTGCCAGCCATTTCGGAGAGAGTACCTTCACCTGATTGGCTCGGCTCAGGAAGTGGGCACTCAGGTCTATTGTTGGCCTCATGTGCAGTTCAAAGTCTGCGAAGTTCTCGCCCTGGCCAATCTCCCGCTGACTGTGGTGAATAGGCAGGTCTCTTATGTAGAAACGCTCATAGCCAAAGGCCCTGATGACGATTCTCTCTGCAGGAGTACCATCGCCCACCAGCACACCATAGCACTCATCGAAGTACTCCTGTGCGTCAAAGTCCGGGTCTATCTTGAACTTAATGTCCGTCAGCGACATCTCCAGAATCCTGTCAAAAGAGAACACACCAAAGTAGTCCGACTCAGGCTTCTCCTCTGTTGCATCCCTGTGGAAGTGGCCCAGGATATACCAGCGTTGTTTGAACAGCTTGATGCAATACGGCTCAAAATTCAGGTGGTTGGGCTTGTCCGTGCCATATTTCCTGTATTCCACGGCAATCCTGACACTCTTCTTCATCGCATCCATCACCATCTTCAGGTACTCCCCCTCGTATGGCACCTGCTGCAGCAGAATCCTGTTTTGCAGCGACAGGCTCTCACTAATCACATTGTTCACCGAGAGTGTCGACAGCATCCAGTTCTGCACGCTGTCCTCCCTCAGCACATAGTCATTGCCGATGTAGTACTCATACCCGTTCTGGCGGTCACAGTCAATGTAGATGCCGAAGATGTCCTCAATAGCATCCTTATGGCGTGCAAAGGTAGAACGAGCCAGTTCTACGCCCTCACTCATATCCGTCTGCAGCCACTTCTCGTTGATCTCTGCAAACGTAATCCTCCTGGCCTTGCGAATGGTGTTCACAAGCCAGATATATTCTTTGAACTTTGCCGGTATCTTCATAAGCCTATCTATTTATTTCGTTTACACAATTAATAAGTTTTGGCTGTTTCACATATTCTGCATTAATAGCCAGATTAAATGCGTTCTTTTTAGATAATTGAGAGCGAAGAGTAATCATCAGTTCGTGTACACTTCACCTGTATGCGCTATTGGTTTTCAAATGGAGGGTGACGATGAACCCGTCACTCTGCGTCTCTGGAGTGAATGAGCCGACCTTTCCTGCTTTTATTCTATGTCTCATGTTCTATCAGTTATCAATTGTGGGGACAAAGATACGAATAATTTGCCATAATTGTCTTATGACACTCCTTTTTATAACATTTATTCGTATCAGGGACGTGAGCTGTGATTGTGGCGAGCGAAGATGAGCCTGTCTATGGAAAAGATGATTTGGCTGAGATTTCAGCTGTCAATAACTCACTGGAAACTCCGACTGAGTTCTGTTTTTGGGGGGGCAGGAGAATGCCAGAATGCAAAAAGGATGGATTTTTCTTGGTGCTTTTAAAAAAATCCATATATTTGCAAACTGTAATCAATTAATAGAATTTTTGGCACTTTGAAACAATGGATGAGAATCAGTAAATATAGAAATTTTATAAGAGCTTGTGGATTTTTGTTGGCGTTGAGCATGAATGGCGTGACAGCCCATGCTGCCGACGCCGATGAGATCATCGAGTTTCAAGGCGACCGTTATGTGATTCATGTGGACAGGATGAATCCCGACAGCGAGATGACCTTGATGGATGTGTTGAACACCTGTCCCGAATTCTTGTCCATCAACGGAAAGAAGATCGACCAGAATTATAAGTTGCGTACTGACAACATCGACCTCGTCGTGGATGCCGAATCGTTCTTGGCCCAGGTGAAGGCCATCGAGATAGACCATATCCAGATCTGCAGCAACACCTCAGTGGCCAAAGCAGTGAACGGAACGAAAGGGGTGATAGACATTTATTATCGCGACGATGTCAAGACTGACGGCAAGGCGGCTCTGTCAGGTAGCACCTATGGCAATGGCATGCTCTACGCCGATGTGACCAACAGGAGCGAGAAACTTACATTACAAGCCTAAGTAGATCACGGGGTCGGTTCTAGTGATCATTTTTCGCGTTGAAAATTTGGATGTTCGGGAATAAGTTCTTGCGTCTCTGCGGTAGCAAGCGGCAGAGCCGAGCGTGTATCTTTGCCTTCGTATTTGAAAACAAGAATCAGGGGGACAGGTTTTTGAAGTGAAATCCATTTCATGGTTTCATTCAAAAACCTGTCCCCCTGATTCTCCCCTGTCCCCCTGATTCTTCCACTAAGGGTGGAGAGTCATTTGTTACTCTCCACCCATTTCTGCATGTCAGCCTTCGAAGTACGGTTCAGTAGCTTGCCTTCTTTCCAGTTCAGACTGGGATAGGCGGCTTTCAGGTCTTCGCAGGCTTTCTTGATGCTGCTGCCGCCAGACGTGGCGAAGGGGATGACGATCTTGCCGTTGAAATCGTAGGCTTCCATGAAGGTGTTGATAATGGTCGGGCAGGTGTACCACCAAATGGGGAAACCTACATATACGACATCAAAGTCCTTCATGTTTATGAGTTTGGCTGTGATAGCAGGACGTGATTTCTTATCCTGCATCTCAACCGACGAACGACTCTGCTTGTTATTCCAGTCAAGGTCGGCATCCGTATAGGGCTTCTCGGGCTTGATCTCGTGCAGGTCGGCACCTGCTACCTCTGCCAATTGCTGGGCTGCGGCCTGGGTAACGCCCGATGCCGAGAAATAGGCTACTAATACTTTCATTTCCTTGTTTTCTTTTTGATTGCTCTGCGCAAGGCTACGTGTAGGCGTGCGAAGCGCGGGAATACAAGCACTGAGACTGATGGTTATCAGTGCCGTGAGCATCACCATGATCTTTCTCATACTCTCTTCTTATTTTAATGTCTCACCATATGCTTTACCTATCTTCACGCAGTCGCCAATGACGTCGCCTGTGCGTAGATATTTATAGGTAGGCATTTCAAACAGCACGGGCTTCAGCTTCGCATAGTCAGGCTTGCCCTTCTCGTCGAGTTTGTCCTCTTCAACGTAGGTATTGAGGACGTTGCAGATGTAGTTCTTGAAGCCGTCAATCTCATAGGTATCTATAACCTCACACTCCATGACCAGCGGCGACTGTTCGATGACGGGCATGCCAGCCTCTCCCAGATGGTAGGGAAAGATGGCCGACTTGTCGGTCTTGGTTCCGCTGACGGTACCTGTATAGTCGGCAGCAGCCACGAAAGCCTCGTCGATGATGTTGACAGAGAGCCGCTTGGTTTCATCGATAGCTTTCACGCTGTGGTGAGCAGAGTGGATGCTCATGAGTAGTTTCGAATGGCTGACGATGCCTACGTGTGCAACGACCAGCCAGTTTACCTTTCCCTCTTTCCCGACAGTTCCTACGACTGTGGCTGGCGTGGGATAGAGTGCCAGTTTTTGTCCGATGTTCTGTTTCATTGCTTATCTGTTATGATCGTTTCTGTTTCATTTTCTCCGTCTTACGACTGATTAGTCAATGCTCAATTGACTGTTCATATCCATGATTCATTCTTTCCATCTAATCTCCGCTGCAAAGTTACACATTTTCTATTATACTACGCTTATACATATTACAGATTTTCCTACCAAAATTATGGTTTCTGAGAGAATGTCATGCCGCAGCAAAAAGCATGAAGTTGGTTTCCCATGATGATTTTCAACGTTTCAAAGGCTTTATCACCCGTACAATGGCTGGTGAAGAACTGGGTAAGGGGATATTTGTCTTTCAGTCTATGAGCCAAGGCAGTCAGCTCTTCTTTCGTCTCTTGTCCGTCGAGCAAATGAAAACCACCGACAACAGTATGGACAGGCCACGGACACGCCGCCAGAATGTTCTCCAGGCCGCTATGGGCACAGCCGGTAAATAGCAGACCTTCGACATACAGGGCCAACTCGTGGCGGAAATCGTCGTGGACAAAATCCCCGTTGACTTCGTCGAACTCATCCTCGCTTGACAATGTTGATGCAGGCATCACATTGCTCTCACTCGCTCGTCGTTTGGCGTCCTGAATATCGAGTCTGGATTCCGTCCGACCTTTTCCCTCCATGACAGAATTGAGGCAAGCTTTATTCTGCATATCTGGCTTAACGAAAAGGTTCTGATTGCCTCTGGGCATCGGATGGTGCTGAGGGATATGAGCTATTACGTGGATGCCCTCCTCTATTTCACAGGTGCGGTCTATCAAAACAAGTCTGTCTGCGTCCATCTTTGGCCACTCCGCAGTAATACTATGGAGGCTGCCCCGCTTGGAGAAAAACGCATCACTCATAGCATCTGGCGAAACGATGATGTTAGCCTGTTGATTACGTTCGGCAAAATACTGCAAGCCTCCTGCATGATCGCTATGACCATGAGAGATAAACACATAGTCCACCGAATAGAGGTCGACAGCCGTCTTCATTCCCGCTAGCGTGCCTGCCCGTAGCCTTTCGGCATTTCGTAAAAAGACATCGCTGGCTCCCGTGTCCATCAAAATGCAATGCCTGTCCGTCTCTAACAGAATCGACAGGCCATGCTCTGTCTCCAGCCTACTGTCACAGCTCCGATTGTCGGACAGCACCGTCCACTTCATTTGCCGAACATTGTATTGCCTCTTCATCATAATGATTCAAAATCTGCTTGGTTTTGGGTGTAAAGTTACGAAGCAGGAATCAGGGGGACAGGTTTTTGAAGTGAAATCCATTTCATGGTTTCATTCAAAAACCTGTCCCCCTGATTCCCTTATGTGAATACCCCAGTCTCTCTAATGTCTTGGCTGCATCAGGTACGAGGCATGAAGCCTGGGAATTGTCGTAAGTGCTTCCCGGATGGAAGGGATTGGGAATGCCGGAACGGCCACGCAATCCCTTGTCAATCATATACTGCAGAGAAAGGTCGGAACGGTTGGTGAAACATCCGTCTGCAGCGATGCTGCCCGCTGCCGTGTTCACGTATTTCCTCATCTGCACCTGGGTGTCGAACGAATAGGGGTGGTTGAGCATACCGCTACGGCGCGTCAGCTGAGCCTGCCACGGGGCGTTCAGCTCGTCATAGTTGTTAGGCTCTCCTGCTATGGACGGTCCTATAATATGAGCCCCATTATCCTGTGCATACTTGATGGCCTGTGCAAAACCTTCTGGTGTGGTCAGGGCAAAGTCTTCAGGCAAGGGAGGATTGTTGAGCCACAACAGGTAGCACATAGGCACACGTCCCTGAAAGATGGCATGGGAACGACGCAACGCCTCGTTAGAGAAGGTCTGAAGAATCACCTTGCCGTTCGTGCGGCCTACGTTCACTTTCCCATTGACATAGAAAGCTGTTTCTGTGGCGGGCTGGGTAATGATGTTCCATCCCTCGCTGTCGAGGATGTCATAGACGCGCTGCTCCATATTTTCAGGGTTGACCTCGGGTTCTTTAAACTCGAGATATATTCCAGAACGATGACCTGTGTCCTGCGTATCAACCATATAAGCATCGGAGAAGTCATAGTCAAGGAAATCCATATAAACATCTTTGTATGTGCCTTTTACGGCAATCGATTGCCAAATCTCGTGCAGGGTCTTTCCCTGATATTCTGGCTTGATGCTATATGGAAGAATCCGCTCACCGTCGTCCTTACGATGTAGCATCCTGCCGTTGGCATAGGCTATCTGGTCACGAAGTGCCGACACGTATTGCCCTGTGCTGTAGTGCAGGGTCCCATCAATCAGGCTACCATTGCGCGTAGCGGCAAAAGCCTCGTCAAACCACTTCCCCGCATTGAGCATCAATAGCTCTGCATAATAATACGACTGCATGTAATAAGGCCGGAAAGAAGTCTCATCGCGCTGATACTGCTCCTGTGCATCTTCATGAGAGAATCCCAGACTCTCATAGAACTGTAAGCGAGTGGCTGGGATCGTCGATCCGAAGACTTCCTCGATATTGGTAGTGCGCTTCAGATTGTCATCATGGTTGGCTATGATGATGCCATCCTTGCTGCACTGCAGATCCGACTCCAGATAGTCGGTTCCCATCTCACGCGCCCACCTCCATGCACTCTCAGTTTCTTCAGGAGCCCAATAGGTAGAGCCACGATGAGCTATCACGGCATACAGGGGCACATAGTCGCGAACCGCAGCCATCTCCTCACTGATGGCCTGGACATCTGTTACCACAGGTCTGTCCACGTTGTCATAGCAAGCATGTAAACCAAAAACAACAGTCAGCAGCCACACCCTCATCAATGTTCTGCTTGTAAATAATACCCTGCGATAGCTCATGAATTCCATCTTTGCGTAAATACATTTGATTAACTAGTGCAAAAATAGCAATAAATGCTGAATTATTGCTATTTTCCGAGAGTATTTTGAGAATTATTAGGATTTACAACAATCTTGATGTCGTGCATTACGCTTTGGTTGCAAAGAACTGGTATGCTTTGTGTGAAGATGTTCACAAGGCCGTCTTCGGCAGCTTCGGCAACTGGCTCAGTATCTCACTCGTCACCAAGTGGGAACCGCTTTGTTTCGGCTTCAGGATGATCACCTTTTGCTGTACCATATCACTTAATGGTCATTGATATACGACTTCGTGGTCATATCGTAATACAGGGCTTCAAGTTCCTGAAGTGTTAATTTCTCAACAGAATGCTCGATGATCCGTATCAGCTCATCACGCCTGAAATCATTAGACTTTCCAAAATGTGCCATACTCAAATTTCCTAAACTATTTTAATAATTGCTGCAAAAATAGCAAATTTGTGGCAAATTAAGTAACTTTGCCCTTAGTTTTAATATGTTTTGTGATATGATAGACCAGATTATCGACTACAACAAGACTTTCGTAGCACAAAAAGACTACGAGAAGTATCTCACCGACAAGTACCCCGACAAGAAACTGGCGGTACTGTCGTGTATGGACACCAGACTGACCGAACTGCTCCCTGCAGCCCTCGGTCTGAAGAACGGCGATGCCAAGATTATCAAGAATGCAGGAGGCTTGGTGATTTCTGCTTTCGACTCTGCCATGCGTAGCCTCATTGTGGCCATCTACGAGTTAGGCGTGGAGGAAATCATGGTCGTGGCACACTCTCATTGCGGAGCCTGCCACATGAGCTACGACCACTTCCATCATGAGATGATTGCCCGTGGCGTGACCGATGAGACACTCGACACCATCCGCAAGTGTGGCATCGACCTCGACCAGTGGTTGGAAGGATTCAAGGACACACCGACCTCCGTCCGCAAGACCGTCGAGACCATCAAGACCCATCCACTTGTCCCGAAGGACATCGTGGTTCGCGGCTTTATCATTGATTCTGAGACAGGCGAATTGGAAGAGATAAAGTGAAGAATCAAAGAATCAAGGGGACAGGTTTTTGAATGAATCAGGGGGACAGGTTTTTGAATGAATTCAGCGAATTCACTTCAAGCAACCTGTCCCCCTGATTCATTCAAAAAACTGTCCCCCTGATTCTTTTATTATTTATCAAAAATTTGAGAGATTTGTCGAAGACCCACTGACCGAAGAATCATGATATACCATTCTTGATCGCTTCCTTGACTTGCGCCATATTGCTGCGAGAGACGGGGAGTGATTCGTGGCAGTGCTTGATGAGCAACTGGGTGGATCCGGAATGTGAGACGATCTGCTCGACCTGACCAAGGTTGACCAGGAAGGCACGATGGCAGCGGACAATCATCGGATAGTCCTGCAACGTTTCCTCCATCTGTTTCATCGTGGCGCGAAGCATGTCGGTACGCACTTGATCGTTGCGCAGATGGCTGACCTTCACATAGTTGCCCACGGACTCTATATATAATAGGTGGTTAATCTCGAGCGTCACCGATTCGTTGGTCGTACCACGAAGAACCGTCTCACCCCCGGCACCGCTCTTTTGGGTGAGTTGGGCGTGGTTACCTTTATCGGCGGAGTTGCTGTCTGTAGGACTATCTTCTCCCCTCTCTTTGGTAGAAAGCCCACGTTTTGGTGCGTCAGCGGGAATGGGGCCGGAGGTGAGGTTTCTTAACCTTTCGTTCAGCTCCCGTATCTCTTCCAGTTCCATCGTCAGATACTTGTTTCGGAACTTGAAGCGCCAGTATAGTCCGATGGCAAAGGAGAGGAAGGCAATGATGGCCAGCGTCTCAAGATAGTTGCTCAGCGAGAGCCGGTTGCTCTCTACCTGACTGCTCATCACAAAGTGGCGATACAGACAGATAAACAGGGCCACCAGAGGCGTATTGATGAGCTGGAAGCGCAGATTGCGGCTGATGATATAGTTGATGCCACGTTCGTAGGAGCGGGGCATGCGTACGATGAATCGCAGAACGACCTCTGTGATGAAACAGCTGGACAAGCCTAACACGAAAAGGCTCAGCAGATGCAGATAGGACTGCCACTGCCCTGCTTCGAGTCCGAAGGGCTTGAAGATGGCTATGGCCAGTATCATGAAGGCGGTACTGATGATTCGGATGGTGATGGTTTCTTTGTGATTTTTGTTCATACGGCGGCAAAGGTACGAAATAAAACTGACATTCGTCTCATTTCCGTGATGTTTATCCAAAATATTTAACGCCACAAAGGTACAAAACATTTCCAAAAGGGTGCAGCATTACAACCTTTTTTAATACATTTCACCCGGTTTTTTGGGGGAAACAACACAAAGAAACATAAAAAATCCGTCTTTTATCTGAACGTAACAGTGATGCAAACACCATTAGAAGATGCAAATCATGAAATGTCAAAAGCATCCCTCTCTGATGGATTTTCATTGTAAATGACTGATGTTATATAACTCAAGTTTCCCACCTTTACAATAATCAAGAATTAGAGAGATTTGTCGAAGACCCACTGACCGTAAGGGAGGTAATTAGAGAATTATTATTGCAGAAAAAGAATTGTTTGGAATTACCCGTCGCAAGCGACTTGAACTCTGCGGACTGAAACGGAAATGGCTTGCCATTTCTTCTCAAATTCCCTATAATTCTACTAAACTGCTAAAGGAGAAATTCTCAAATTCTCTAATTCTTGATTATTCTAAAGGTGGGAAACTTGAGTTAGAATAATTAATCCATAAATTATATGAATCTCACACAGATCTTAACCATCTATGGGATATTCCTTTGGAATAGCAAAATCTGTGAGATCTGAAAGAATCAAGGGGACAGGTTTTTGAATGAATTCGGTGAATTCACTTCATAAACCTGTCCCCTTGATTCTTCAAAAACCTGTCCCCCTGATTCTCCCTGTCCCCTTGATTCTGTGCGGAGTATAAAATTGTTAAATAATGAAAGAAATTACAGATATAATTCCCGTATTTGGGAACTTTTGCGTATTTTTGCCGAAAAGTGAGAATCAGGGGGACAGGTTTTTGAATGAAACCATGAAATGGATTTCACTTCAAAAACCTGTCCCCCTGATTCTCTGTGGCGGATGACTGAATAAAATGATAGAGGTAAGAATGAAGAAACAATTATTTGTATTGACGATGTGCTGTCCATTATTGCTATCGGCATGTGGAGGCAAGAAAACACAGGGTGAAAGTGGTAACTCTGAAGCAGACAGCATAACAGAACGCCAGCAGTACCGTTTCGAACATCAGTTCATCATGGCCGATGACAAAAACTGTGACAGTATCGTCGTGAAAGGATATAAAGACGGTAAGGTCGCCTTTGAATGCCGAAATGAACTGGTGGACTATGTAAGTGTTGAAAATGCTGCTGATATGGAATGGATAAACGATACGACGGACATCAACTTCGACGGCATCCCCGACCTACAGGTTTTCCTTTCGTGCTATGTCAGGGGGCAGGTGGCACAGTTGTATGCCGGTTATGTCTGGACTTCCCAGCAGAAGTTTGAGGAGGTGGAGACGTGGAAAGAACTGTTCAACCCCGAGGTCCATCCTGAAGACCAGACCGTCACTGCCAACTATCGCAGCGATGCAAACGAGAGGACGTACGACACCTACAAGTGGACTGACGGCAACAAGCTTGAACTTGTCAAGACCCGTAAAGGAGCATTCTTTGGTGACGATCCCATGGGAGATGAAAAGGTCGCTGTCAAGTATTTCGTGGAGCAGTTCTATGAAGAGTGGGGCGAGAAGGAACTGGACGACTATGACGCGCTGAAAAAATACATCACTCCCAAGCTCAGGAAGTATCTCGCTGATGCGTACGAGTTTGACTGTGAGGGTGAGTGCCTGGCTACTTGGAAGTTCTTCTATGAGGGTGGTGGCGATGTAGGTGAGTGGAAATCAACCTCATTCATACCTCGTGACGAGAGCCATGTCCTTGTTGAGATTGAGTATGATAACTATAAATATGACGTGCTCCTGAAAGTGATTAAAGACGGTGACACCTACAAAATAGACAGTCTGAAGCAGGAAGAATCAGGGGGACAGGTTTTTGAATGAAACCATGATTCTTCCGCAGACTGGTTTTTACGAACACGAATCTCACGAATTTCACGAATTGAAAATTATGACTACAAATCTCACGAATTGGCTTGTTGCGCAGGGAAGAATCAGGGGGACAGGTTTTTGAATGAATTCGGGGAATTCACTTCAAAAACCTGTCCCCCTGATTCTTCCTGTCCCCATGATTCTCTTAGCAGATGCTCTTGCCTAAATCAAAAGCCTCCTGAAGTTTGGTATTGCCCTCAATCTCACGAGGGTTGTTCACACCTCCGCAGAAAAGTGTTCCAGCCAGGCGGCTCTTGGGATAGCAGTCTATCCAGCCCGTCAAGCCCGTCTCTGCACGCTTCGGAGTCTCGGTCTCGTCCTCTGCAGCCGTAGTCAGCAGATAGACATCGCGGAACGCATAGTCCTGTTCATACATCGCATTCATGCGGTCTATGAGTGTCTTCATCTGACCGCTCATCTCATAATAGTAGATTGGCGTTGCCCAGCATACGACATCAGCCTTCAACACCTTGGCCATGATGTCGTTCACATCGTCGTTGATGACACAGCGGCCAAGTTTCTGGCAACCCAGACAACCCTTGCAGAACTGAATGTTCTTGCCAACGAGAGAAATCTTCTCAACTTCGTTTCCCGCAGCCTTTGCTCCTTCCACAAACTGGTCAGCGAGCATGTCGCTGTTTGAGCCCCGTCTAAGGCTCGTAGAAATGACAATTACCTTTTTCATGTCTTATACTTCTATCTTTTTAATCACTTTTGCTGGCACACCGCCAACAATGGTATTCGGTTCAACGTTTTTGGTTACTACAGCACCTGCTGCAACGACTGCTCCATCGCCTATAGTCACGCCAGCAAGCACAGTGGCATTGGCTCCAATCCAGACGTTCTTGCCAATGTGAATGGGGGCATAGCTCATGCTTTGGCGTTTAGCAGGGTCAAGGTCGTGATTGATGGTTGCCAGAGAATCATGGGGGACAGGTTTTTGAATGAAACCATGAAATGGATTTCACTTCAAACAACCTGTCCCCCTGATTCGTGTCGATAGTCAACATATCTTATATCCTTTGCCTTCTAACGTTTTGACAGCCTTCTCAAAGTTCTCTGCCTTAGTCAGGATGTAGTCGGTATTGAAGGTTGAGATGGCGAAGATGCCAATGTCATTCTCTGCCAAACAAGTTGATATCTTAGCAAGAATACCGATGAGCGAGAAGTCGAGTATTCCCTCAATTCGGAAAGCCCGCCAACCGTCATCTCGTTCTGTCGTATTGGCAGGCACAAGCCTGGTTGGACAAACCAGAGATTTCTCTTCGTCTGTAGAACCAACAAACACAAATGCTGCCTGAAGGTCAATTTCAGAGTAGTCTTTGACCTTGCAGACAGAAAAAGTTTCTTCGATAATCTTCAACTTAATATTCATGAGCAAACTATGTATTTATCTTCACTTTTTTTCTTTTGTAAGTCTGTAAACAGCCGATGTGGGTAGAATGACCAATAGCAGCAACGCAACCTCTAACAATGCGTACGACCCGAAATAGTCAACTAATGTCTGGAATTTCAGGACTCCATCCACAAGAAAGACCAGAAAGGCAAACCAGCAGAGAAGGAATATTGCCGAATACTTGATTTTCCGTTTCTTCAGTTTCATCATTCGATAGTTTAATACCATTTGTACCCGTGTCCCTTGCAGTAGTCGATGGCGGGTTGATAGCCTTGGAACGTAGCCTTGTGAATCCACTTCAGCCCTTTCTTCTCATCAACGGGAACACCTGTGCCAGTCATCAGAAACCAGCCAGTAGCGAACTGTACCTGGGCATCACCGCCGTTGGCTGCCAATTCGTACCAGAAGGCACACTCCGACAAGTCTTTCTCTACGCCATCGCCGTTCCAATAGGCCCATGCCGAGCGTCTGGCGAAGTAGCAGGTTTTCATCCTCGGTAAGTGCGCGACTCAGAAGGCTGTCGATCTTTTCCGACAGTTCAAACCTCGGCGCACCTTCAAGGGTAAACGGGTCGTGGGTATCAACAATCGCATCCAGACTGCCGTAGTTCTCCCATCTGTCCTGAAGCTGAACCAACAGATTCTCTTCATCATGTAACTCTGTTACATCCATTCCATTATATTCTTTTGACTAAATACATTTAAATGTGAGGGCAAAGATGGTGCAAATCGAATGCAGAAAGCTTGCTTTTTGCTGAGATGCAGCCCATTTTCGCCGCTCGAACTTGTTCGCTTTT